>Ga0209901_1000026_pt1 | contig 122615 bp, 150 predicted proteins | sample OrgsoiDNA_201058_FD_185806 | JGI IMG/M metagenome (GOLD analysis project Ga0209901, IMG submission 185806) | Permafrost soil microbial communities from the Arctic, to analyse light accelerated degradation of dissolved organic matter (DOM) -... | ecosystem: Environmental > Terrestrial > Soil >...
CACCCAGGTACTGGTCATGCTGGCTCGAAAACTCGCCCGGGTGGCCTTCGCCCTGATGAAAAATCAGAGCGAATATCAAACCAAAGGGCGGGTTATGGCTTGATTACAACCATAGAATCTCCCACAGGCTGCCGCCGAACATAGCGTCTCCAACAGGATCTGCGGTAGTTCAAAGATTACCCACACCACCATCAACCCGCATTTCCGCACCCACCATGAAGGCCGACTCATCCGAGGCCAGGTACACCGCTGCCTGCGCCAGTTCCCAGGCGCGGCCCATGCGTCCGATGGGCACCAACTGGCGAATCTCCTCGCGCAGCTTCGCTTCGGCTTCGGCGGGCAGGCCCAGCTTGCCCAACGCCGCCGTTTCAGTAGGGCCGGGGCTCAGGCCGTTGACGCGGATATTGCGTCCTGCCAGCTCCCCCGAGAGGGTGCGCGCCAACGAAAGGATTCCGGCTTTGCTGGCGGCGTAGGCGCTGCTTTGCGCCAGCCCGATATGGGCGCTGACCGACCCGCAAAGAATGATCGATGACGGGTTTGCCAGAAGCGGCAGCAGGGCTTGAATCAAGAAGAACGGCCCCTTGAGGTTGGTGTTCATGATTCGGTCGTAACTCTGTTCGTCCCATTGGCCGAATGTCTGGTGAGTGACATCGCCGGCATTGGCAAACAGCACGTCCAGTCGCGGCCAGTGTTCGGTGAGCGTTTGTGCCACCTGGTTCTGGCTGGCGATCTCTGCGGCATCGCTGTGGATCAACAGGACCGACTGCCCCAGTTCTTCGCCAGCCTGTTGCAGAGCCTGCGGACTGCGGCCGGTAATCGCGACCGTGGCACCCTGAATCAGAAACTGGCGGGCAGTCTCCAGGCCGATGCCGCCTGTTCCCCCTGTGATCAGGGCGTACTTATCCTTGAGTCGTAACATGTGGCTGCTCTCCTTTGATCGGGGGGATCTGGATTGTCAAAGCGGCGAACTCCTTTGCATAGTAGGCACCTTTTGCATACCAACGGACGTTCTCCATAGCCATGAGCATTCACAGCGCTTTGATCGCGAAAAATAACGGGACGCACGCGGAGGGTGACAGCTGCCCCATGATCGATTTCGTCAAGCTCATCTCCGGCAAGTGGGCCATTCCCGTGATTTATCGGTTGATCCTGCTGGAGGGCCCTTTGCGCTTCAGCGACTTGCAGCGCGCCATCAAGCCCGTGACCCAGAAGGAGCTGACCCGGCAACTGCGTCTGTTCGAACAGCGCGGCCTCGTCACTCGCACGGTTTATCCGGAAGTTCCGGCACGTGTGGAGTATCAAATCACCGGGTTGGGCCTGACCCTGCGCGAGATTCTGGACCCGCTGGCGCAGTGGATGATGCTCAATGGCGAGCAGCTCAGGGCTTCCGGGCGCCCATAACGACCCCGTGGGTCGCATCTATCGATATTCCTAAACGGTATTTCCCTTCTATTTATTAAGCTCTTTATGATCACGTCATTACTCGTTATAACAAGTGACATTAATGAACGACACAGCCAAGGTTTTGCTGCCGCTTTCCAGCGTCCCGCTGCACACCCAACTGCGTGATTTGCTGCGCGCCCGGATCCTCGATGGTGAGTACGCCCAAGACACTCAGATGCCGTCCGAGAGCGAGCTGGGTAGCATGTTCAAGGTCAGCCGCATTACCGTGCGTCAGGCGCTGGGCGATCTGCAAAAAGAAGGGCTGATCTTCAAGATTCACGGCAAGGGCACTTTCGTTTCCAAGCCCAAGACCTTCCAGAACGTCAGCACCCTGCAAGGCCTGGCCGAGTCCATGACCGGGCGTGGCTACGAGGTGATCAACCGTCTGCGCAGCTTCCGTTTCGTCCCCGCCGACAAGCTGGTGGCCGAGCGTTTGCAAGTGGCCGAAGGCGAGATCGTGACGCAGATCAAGCGCGTGCGGCTGATTAACCGCGAGCCGATTTCCCTGGAGGTCACCTACCTGCCCAAAGCCGTTGGCGAGCGTCTTGAAGGTGCAGACCTGGTGACCCGCGACATCTTCCTGATCCTGGAAAACGACTGCGGCCTGGCCCTGGGGCATGCAGACCTTGCCATCGATGCCGTGCTGGCCGACAGCGACCTGACCCAGGCGCTGAACGTGGAAGCCGGCTCGCCTATCATGCGTATCGAACGTCTGACCCATACCGCCGATGGCCAGCCTCTGGACTTCGAGCACCTTTACTACCGCGGCGATGCGTTCCAGTACCGCCTGCGAATCGACCGTCAGCGGGGAGCCCAGTCATGAGCCGCGAAGTCCTTGAACAGGAATACGACATTGTTGTGATCGGCGGCGGCACGGCCGGGCCGATGGCGGCGATCAAGGCCAAGGAGCGCAACCGCAACCTGCGGGTGTTGTTGATCGACAAGGCCAACGTCAAGCGCAGCGGCGCCATCAGCATGGGCATGGACGGCCTGAACAACGCGATCATTCCGGGGCATTCCACGCCGGAGCAGTACACCAAGGAAATCACCATCGCCAACGACGGCATCGTCAACCAGGCGGCGGTATATGCCTATGCGACCCACAGTTTCGAGACCATCGAGCAACTGGACCGTTGGGGCGTGAAATTCGAGAAGGACGAGACCGGCGACTACGCGGTGAAGAAGGTCCACCACATGGGCGCCTACGTGCTGCCGATGCCGGAAGGGCACGACATCAAGAAAGTCCTGTACCGCCAGCTCAAGCGCGCCCGGGTCAGTATCACCAACCGCCTGGTGTGCACCCGTTTGCTGACCGACGCCGAAGGCGCGGTCAACGGCGTGATGGGCTTTGACTGCCGCACGGCCGACTTCCACGTGATCAAGGCCAAGGCAGTGATTCTCTGCTGCGGCGCGGCCGGACGCCTGGGCCTGCCTGCATCGGGTTACCTGATGGGCACCTACGAAAACCCGACCAACGCTGGCGACGGTTACGCCATGGCGTATCACGCAGGCGCCGAGCTGGCGAATCTGGAGTGCTTCCAGATCAACCCGCTGATCAAGGATTACAACGGCCCGGCGTGCGCTTATGTGACCGGTCCGCTGGGTGGCTACACCGCCAATAACAAGGGCGAACGCTTCATCGAGTGCGACTACTGGAGCGGGCAGATGATGTGGGAGTTCCACCAGGAACTCGAAAGCGGCAACGGCCCGGTGTTCCTCAAGCTTGATCACCTGGCCGAGGAAACCATCCAGAACATCGAGGAAATCCTGCACAGCAACGAACGCCCGAGTCGTGGCCAGTTTCACGCCAATCGCGGCACCGACTACCGCAGCCAGATGGTGGAGATGCACATCTCCGAAATCGGTTTTTGCAGCGGCCACTCGGCATCTGGCGTGTGGGTCAACGAACGGGCAGAGACCTCGGTCAAGGGTTTGTATTCGGCCGGCGACATGGCCGCCGTGCCGCACAACTACATGCTCGGTGCCTTTACCTATGGCTGGTTCGCGGGCAACAACGCGGCGGATTACGTGGCCGAGCGCGAATTCACAGCGCTCGATGCCCAGCAGATCGAGCGCGAACAGGCCCGGGTCTATGCGCCGCTGGATCGTGAGCACGGTCTGCCGCCTGCGCAGGTTGAGTACAAGCTGCGCCGCTTCGTCAACGACTACCTGCAGCCGCCGAAAGTGACCAAGAAAATGCAGATCGGCCTGCAGCGTTTTGGCGAAATCGAGCACGACCTGGACCAGATGAAGGCCAGCAATGCCCACGAATTGATGCGTGCCATGGAGGTCAGCATGATCCGCGATTGCGCGGAGATGGCCGCCCGCGCCTCGCTGTACCGCGCCGAAAGCCGTTGGGGGCTGTACCACTATCGCGTCGATCACCCGCAGCGCAACGACAGCGACTGGTTCTGCCACTGCCACCTGAAAAAGGGCGATGACGGGCAAATGGTCAGCTTCAAGAAGCCGGTCGAACCCTATGTGATCCCGCTGGATGAACAGGAAATGCAGGCTTACGACCGACTGCGTGTCGGCGCCGATGCTGCCTGACCGAACCCGATTGTGTTGTAACAGCGTCACCCCATGACAGAGAGAGCTCAACGCTCCAAGGACACCGTGAAATGGCCTATCAGCCTCAGGAAATCTTCTTTCGCTCCAACGCACCGGTCACGGTAGACGAAGACAAATGCATCGCCCACAAGGGCTGCACCGTCTGTGTCGACGTCTGTCCCATGGACCTGCTGGCGATCAACCCGACGACCCAGAAAGCCTACATGGCGTTCGACGAGTGCTGGTACTGCATGCCCTGCGAAAAGGATTGCCCGACCGGCGCGGTGAAGGTGGAAATTCCCTACCTGCTGCGTTGAGTCGAGTTGCCCGTCTGCTGACGGGCAAAAGCCATCCGGCAACCCCGGACGCCTGAGTTATCAACCCCTTGTTTCCCACCGCGAACGGATCGTGGCGGAGACGAATACCTATTGAGCTGATTCGAGGGGATGCACCCATGTTGCTGCGCGCCACGCTGGCCGGTTTCGTACTGGCCTCATTGACCCTGTCTGCCCAGGCGGAAACCATCCGCATTGCCATTGGCACCCAGGACACCACCATCAACTGCGCTGCGGGCGGGCTGATGATTCGTGAACTGGGGTTGCTGGACAAGTACCTGCCCCATGACGGCAAATACAAGGACGCCAAGTACGAGATCGAGTGGAAGAACTTCACCAGTGGCGCGCCGCTCACCAATGAAATGGTCGCCGGCAAGCTGGACTTCGGTGCCATGGCCGACTTCCCTGGCGCCTTCAACGGCGTGGCATTTGAAGCGGCGGGCAAGCACAGCCTGTTCATCAGTGTGCTGTCGGGCAGCATCAAGGGCAGCGGCAATGGCATCGTGGTGCCGACCGATTCGCCGGTGCAGTCGCTGGCGGACCTGAAGGGCAAGAGCATTTCGGTGCCTTTCGCTTCCACCGCCCACGGCATGTTGCTGCGAGCCGTGGCCGCACAAGGCTGGGACCCGCTCAAGGACGTGAACATCGTCGCCCAGGCCCCGGAAGTCGCCGGTTCCGCGTTGCAGGCCCACAAGATCGACGCCCACGCCGATTTCGTGCCGTTTGCCGAGCTGTTCCCCAATCGTGGTTTCGCCCGCAAGATCTATGACGGCTCCCAAGCCAACAGCCCGACCTTCCACGGCGCGCTGGTGGACCAGGACTACGCCAAAAAATACCCTGAGGTGGTCGTCGCTTACCTGCGCGCAGGCATTGAAGCCAACCAGTTGCTGACCGCCGAGCCCGAGAAATACAGCGAGCTGATCGAAAAGGTCACCGGCATCGAAGCCGAAGTGAACTACCTGTTCCATGGCCCGCTGGGCTTGCAGACCCGCGACCAGAGCTGGAAGCCTGAATACCGTCAGGCAGTCGGCACGGCCATCGACACCCTCAAGCTGATGAAAAAGGCTGATCGCGGCCTGGACCTCAACACCTTCGTCGACGACCAGTACATTCGCGCAGCCTTCAAGGCCTCGGGTCTGGACTACACCGCGCAACTGGCCAACTACGCCCAGTCACCCCTCAAGGCCAACGATGCGCTGACCGGCAAGCCCATCACCGACTTCACCCACGTGGCAGAAATCTGGGTCAAGGGCGAGCCGAAAGTACGCCATTACGCATCGCCTGAATCAGCGTTCATTGCCCTGGAAAGCCTGAAGAAGGAAGGCAAGACCGTGCGCGCCATCTACGCCCAGGCCGAGGACAGTGGCATCAAGCTGCTCGCCAACCAGGCGTGGTTCGCCAGCGACGCCAAAGGCCGCCTCAACGCCTTCCTGCTCAAGGGGCAGGCCCAAGGGTTTGCCGCTGCCCAGGGTGGCAAGGTGCTGGATTTCAATGAGGCCGTTACGGCTCGCTGAGGAAAAAATGTGGGAGCGAGCTTGCTCGCGAATGCGTCAGCACAGGCTCGGGCGATCTGCCTGATACACCGCAGCGCCTCAGAGATTCGCGAGCAAGCTCGCTCCCACATGGCTTGCATAGAACTTACACGGGGAAAACCATGGCCTTACCTTTCTTGCGCTGGATCCCGCGAACGGGCTCGCTGTTGTTGTGCCTGCTGTTCTGGCAATTGGCAGCCAGCCATCACTGGAACCTGCTGCTGGTCACCTTCAGTAATGTGCCCACGCCGCTGGCTGTGGTGCAGGCGGCGGTGGGGCTGGTGGACTCGGGCAAGCTCGGTGAGCACTTGAGTGCCAGCCTGAGCCGGGTGTTCGCCGGGTATGTCGCGGCGCTGGTGATCGGTGTCGGCCTCGGTGTGGCCATCGGGCGCTCGAAATGGGCCGAGGACCTGCTGTTGCCACCCCTGGAAGTGCTGCGGCCCATTCCCGCCGTGGCCTGGATTCCGCTGGCGATCCTGATGTTTCCCTCGTCTGAACTGTCGATGGTGTTCATCACCTTCACCGGCGCCTTGTTCCCGATCCTGCTCAACACCATCCACGGTGTCGAAGGCGTGGACCCGCGCCTCATCGCCTCGGCCAAAAGCCTCGGGGCAGGGCGCCGGGCGATGCTGCTGGAAGTCATCCTGCCGGGTGCTGCGCCGAGCATCATCACCGGCCTTGCGATTGGCATGGGCACCTCGTGGTTCTGTCTGGTCACCTCGGAAATGATCTCCGGCCAGTTCGGGATCGGCTACTACACGTGGGAGTCCTACACGATTCAGAACTACGCCGACATCGTGGTCGGCATGTTGCTGATCGGTGTCCTTGGCATGGGCAGCAGCCTGTTGATCAAACGCCTGGGCGGGCTGTTCACGCCCTGGCATCGCCCGAAAGGAAAAGCCTGATGAACGCACCGCAAACCCCGGCGGGCCGCATCGACATTCGCGACCTGTCGATCACCCTTGGCGAGCAGAAGCAGGCCTTTGAGGCTGTGCAGGCGCTGGATTGCCAGATCGAGCCCGGCGAATTCGTCTGCATCCTCGGCCCGTCCGGCTGCGGCAAATCGACCCTGTTGGGAGCCCTGGCCGGGCACCTGCAACCGCGTAACGGCATTTTGCAGGTCGATGGCCAGGCGGTGCAGGGGCCTTCGCCGCAGCGGGGCATGGTTTTCCAGCAGCACACTCTGTTCCCGTGGCGAAGCGTGCGCGACAACGTCGCCTTCGGCCTGAAGATGAGCGGTGTCGGCAAGGCTGCGCGTCGTGCTGCGGCTGATGAAATGCTGGCGCTGGTGGGCCTTGAGGGCTTTGCCGATCGCTGGCCCAATCAACTGTCCGGCGGCATGCAGCAGCGGGTCGAGATTGCCCGGGTGTTGATCAACCGTCCGCGACTGTTGCTGATGGACGAACCCTTCGGCGCCCTCGACGCGCTGACCCGTCTGAAGATGCAGGAGCTGCTGCTGGATATCTGGACCCGTATCCGCACCACCGTGGTGTTCGTGACCCACGACATCGACGAAGCCCTGTTCCTGGCCGACCGTCTGCTGGTGATGAGCCCGCGCCCCGGCCGCATCATCGAAGACCTGCGCCTGGACTTCCCCCGTCCGCGCCTGACCGAACTGGTCACCAGCCCCGAATTTTCCCGCTTGAAGCGCCATTGCCTCGAGTTGCTGCGTCACGAAGAGGGCCGGCCGCTGCCACGCCTGAGCCCCCTCGGACTTCCCATTGAAAACAACCGACCGCGATTCGCCCTATGACCGACATGACCGCTACGACCAGCATTCTGGATGACATCGACAACCCCGATATTCTTGCCCTGCGCCCGCGCCTGGAGGATCTGGACCCCGGCGTGCGCCGCATCGCCCTGATCGATCTGGCCGACCTGGAAGAGCCCGACGGCCTGCTGTGGCTGGTGGACCGCCTGCGCCTGGATGACGCCGCCGAAGTGCGAGCCGAAGCGGCGCGCCTGCTGGAGGCCTGGGAAGACACAGAAGTGGTTCAGGCCTTGTGCGAAGCCTTGACCGATGTTGAGCAGAGCGTGCGTGAAGCTGCCGCGCAAAGTTTGAGCGTGCTCAAGAGCGAAGAGGCCGGACATGTGATTTTGCCCTGGACGACCCATGCCGACGCCAGCGTACGTATCGCTGCATTCCGTGCCCTGCGTGAACTGAGGCTGGCCGCCGCCGCCCAGGCCGCCATCGAGGCCTTGCAGGACGCCGACGCCAGCGTGCGCCGCGAGGCAGTGGGCGTGCTGGGCTGGCTGAAAAACACCGATGCACTGGAAGCGTTGGCGCTGCTGGCCAGCCACGACCCGGACACCGAAGTTCGCCGGGCTGCCACCGGCGCATTGGGGCTGGCCAGCGATGAGCGAGTCCTGCCTGCCTTGCGTCAGGCGTTGCTGGATCAGGCCTGGCAAGTTCGTGAAGAAGCGGCGACCACACTGGGCAAGGTCGGGCAACAGGACGCAGGCCCGGCCCTGATCGCCGCGTTGAGCGACGAGTACTGGCAGGTGCGCCTGCGCGCTACCCGCAGCCTGGGGCGTCTGCGTTACGTACCGGGGCTGGCAGCGCTGATCGAAACCCTGGGCCACAGCATCAGCAACCTGCGCAAGGAAGCAGCACTGGCCCTCGGCGAACTGGGTGACAAGGGCGCGCTGGAACCGCTGCAGGCCGTGCAGAACGACGGCGACCCTGAAGTGCGCAAGGCCGTGCGCATCGCGTTGGCTCAATTGCAATGACAGAGGCCCCGGTCGCCATCGGCAATTCCCAGGGCAACGGGACATTACGCCTGAACTGGAGCGACGGCCGGGTGCAGTTGCTCGATCACGCGCACTTGCGCTGTCACTGTCCGTGTTCCCAATGCCGGGCGTTTCGCCTCAAGGGCATGAAGCCTGTGGTGGCGCCGAGTATTCGCGTGGTGCAGGTGAACCCGCAGGGGTACGGCCTGCAACTGGTGTTCAGCGATGGGCACGAGCGAGGGATTTATCCGTGGGCGTATCTGGCGGGGATGGTAAGCGGTTTGTAGATGTCGCGTAATGTTGGAGATGTTTGCCGACTGTGCAGGCCTCTTTGCGAGCTGGTTTCCTGCATGTCGCTGATGTACGAATCAAAACTCAAGGTGGGAGCGAGCTTGCTCGCGAATGCGGTGGATCAGTCACTGGCAATCTGTCAGTGCTGACGCCATCGCGAGCAAGTCAGGCTCCTGCAAGCGTTTCAGGTATTCACTCAAACGCCTTGGCGAACGACGTATCAACGACCGTCGAGGTATCGAACGCCTTGGGCAGCGAGCCGGTTTTGGTCAGGAAGTCTGAGGTTTCCTGATAGTCCTTGGCCGCACCCGCATCCACCGGGCCGACGCTCATGTCGGCCTGGCCGATCCAGTGCCGGGAAACGGTCTGGTCCAGGTTGGCTTTTTTCGCCCAGAGGTCAGCGTAGGTGTCTTTGTTGGCCTGGACCCATTCCCGGGCTTTTTTCAGACGACCGAGGAAGTCGGCGATGGCTGCACGCTTGGGTTCGATGGAGTTGGCATTGGCGGCGATGCTGGACAGACCCGGCATCAGGCCACGCGCGGTGATGATCGACTTGGCGCCGGAGAATACTTCCTGCTGCGAGATGTAGGGTTCCCACACCGGAAACGCATCGATGCTGCCTTGTGGCAACGCGGCGGCGGCGTCGATAGGCATCAGTTTGACGAACTCGACGTAGTCTTTCGGCAGGCCCGCTTTTTCCAGCGCGCGCAGGGTCAGTTGCTGGCTCCAGGCGCCGGGCCAGTAGGCGACTTTCTTGCCTTTGAGGTCTTCGATGGTCTTGGCGGTGGAGTTCTTGGGCACCAGCAGGGCGATCGTGTCCGGGTTCTGCCGGGAGACGCCGATCAACTTGACCGGTGCGCCCTTGGCGGCCAGGAAGATGAACCCCGAGTCGCCGAGAAAGCCCAGGTCCAGCGCCCCGGCCTCCAGCCCTTCGGCCACCGGCGCAGCAGACTGGAAGTGCTTCCAGTCCACCTTGTACGGCGCGTCTTTCAACACGCCTGATGCTTCCACCGATGCGCGGACGTTGTAGTAGTTCTGGTCACCCACCACCAGCGTGATCGGGTCAGCGGCGTGGGCGAGGGGGGCGGCCAGGGCGAGGGTCGCCAGGCCATGACGCAGGAAGCGGAACAGTTTCATTGTGATCACTCGAAGAGGGGCATTCTTCGGCTGATTGCACGAGGCATGCCAGATGAGAACACACTGAATTTATTTCGGGGACATACCTGTGGGAGCGAATTCATTCGCGAGAGGCCAGCACATTCAACATCTCTGGCGCCTGACACCCCGCATCGCGAATGAATTCGCTCCCACAGGTTGCCGCCCAACGTAGGAATCTTCTACAGGATTTGTGTCATTGGCTGTAGTACACGCAGCAAAGTGTGTAGTGGCTGTTTGCCCAGCAACATCAGCGCCCTTCCTGCTGCTTGCGATAAGCCCCCGGTTGTACGCCCACCGCTTTGGTGAAGGCCCGGGTGAAGGCGGCAATCGACTGGTAGCCCACTGCCGCGCAGACCTGCTCCACGGTCTTGTTGGTCTTGAACAACTGGCACGCGTGGCGGATGCGCAGGGCCAGCAGCACTTGCCCCGGTGACTGGCCCGCCAGTTCGTTGAAGCGCTTGAAGAACGCCGAACGTGAAAGGCCGGTGCAAGCCGCCATGGCTTCCAGCGGCCAGGGCCGTTCCGGGTGCTCGATCAATTGCTCCAGCAGGGGCGCGAACGCCGGGTGACGCGCCAGTGCCATCAGCCCGCCCAGGTCATGGTTGTCGTTGACTTGCTGGCGCAGCACATACAGAAACAGCAAATGGCTCAAGCGCTCCAGCAGGGTCGAGGAGGGCGCCGGTTGACGTTTGCATTCTTCCAGTATCAGCTCGAACAGGCTGCGCGCAGCGCTCAGGGACGGGTCGCCCGCCCGCAGGATGATCCAGTCGGGCAGGGCGTCGATGATCAGCGATGAAAGCCCTGCGCGCAAATGAAAGAAACCGCACACCAGGCCGACACCGTCACGGGCTTCGCTGTCCAGCGGCTGCATGGCCACGCGGGGCTGTTGTTGCGCAGCTTCGCGGTGGTCGGCGCTGGAAAGGCGATAGTCCAGGTCGCGCAGCAGGAACACGGCGTCGCCGCTGTCCAGGCGCTGAGGTTCGGTCTGGCCTTCGATGTGCAGCCAGCAATGGCCCTGCACGATCAGATGAAAACTGGCCCGGGCCAGGCCATGGGTACTGGCATGCCAACCACCGCAATAGCGACCGACGTGGAACAGGCTGGCATCGAGTTCCAGGCTTTCTAATAACCAATCGATAAGTGGTGTCGACGAAATCATCTAATGGAAACACTCAGAAGCAAGTAATCGCTACTTAAGAATATGGATCGGAATTCTTATAACCAACAGACTTACAGGACATTACACAGCAGGAGTCCACTCCATGTCCCGCGTCACTATTCAAACCGTGCAAAGCGCCCCCGAAGCGGCAAAGGCCTTCCTGGAAACCGCGCAGAAGAACTCCGGTTTCATCCCCAACCTGCTGGGCGTGCTGGCCAATGCCCCGGCAGCGCTTGAGACTTACCTGACCGTTTCGGCCCTCAACGGCAAGGCTGAGCTAAGTCTGGCGGAAAGGGAAGTGGTGCAGTTGGTGGCGGCCACCACCCACGGTTGCGAATTCTGTGTGGCCGGTCACACCGCCGTGGCGCTGAACAAGGCCAAACTGCCGGATGAAGTGGTGGCAGCCCTGCGTGATCGTACCCAATTGCCCCAGGAAAAACTCGAAGCCCTGGCCGCGTTCACCCATGACGTGATTGCCACCCGTGGCAATGTCAGCGACGAAGACTACAGCGCTTTCCAGGCCGCCGGTTACACCGAAGGCAACGCGCTGGAGGTGATTCTGGGCGTGAGTCTGGCAACCCTGTGCAACTTTGCTAACGTGTTTGCCCGTACGCCACTCAACCCTGAGCTGGCGAAATACGAGTGGCACAAGCCAGGTCAGTAAGCCGTCCCGACAGGAGAAACCGACATGCTTGACCCCCTACTCAGGCACTGGCTGGATGCGCAGGCCGAGGCACTAGACCTCGGCACCTGTGATCCCGAACAGGTATTGCCGCAACTGGCGGCGGCTGATGTGCTGCGGGTCGGCATTGATGCGGCCTTGGGTGGCAGCGGCGGCACGGTGGCCGATGCCGTTGAAGCGGTGGCCAGTGTCGCCAGCCATTCTCTGGCCTCGGCGTTCGTGTTCTGGGGCCAGCGTGCCTTTATCGAATACGTGCTGCAAAGCCCCAATCAGGGGCTGCGCGAGCGCTTGCTGCCCGACTTGCTCAGTGGTCGGCAGGCGGGCGCCACGGGCCTGTCCAACGCCATGAAGTTCCTCTCTGGCATCGAAGCGCTGCAAATCAGCGCCAGGGCCCAGGATGCAGGCTGGACCCTCAATGGTCGCCTGCATTGGGTCACCAACCTGCGCAAGAGCGGTTTTGTGGTCGCTGCGGCCATCGAGCGAGAGGAGACGGGCAAACCGTTCATTCTGGCGATCCCCGGTTCGGCGGCGGGCCTGCAGCGTTCCGATGATCTGCAGCTCATGGGCCTGCAATCGAGCAACACGGCGGCGCTGGATTTCAACGCCGTGGAGTTGAGCCACGAGTGGTTGTTGCATGAGGATGCGCGGCAGTTTTTGCCAGCGGTACGACCAGCCTTTTTGAGCCTGCAATGCGGGATGTCCATCGGGCTGGCACGGCGGTCCCTGATTGAGGTGGAAAATCATTGCCTGGGGTCGCGCTCGGTGTTGCACAACGAATTGAATGAACAGCGCCTGCACCTTGAAGCCACGGTCGGCGACCTCAAGCGCGGCTTGCTGGACGGGACTTTCCTGACTCAGCCCGCCGCGTTGTTCCGGCTGCGCATCGCCCTCGCCGAAGCGGCTGGCAGTGCGGTCCAGCTGGAGCTGCAAGCCAGTGGCGGTCGGGCCTTTCTGTCGGCCCATGGCAGTGCCTTTGCACGTCGCTGGCGCGAGTCGGCCTTCGTGCCCATCGTGACGCCGAGCCTGGTGCAGTTACGCGCCGAGCTGCAGCGTCAGGCCAAGGGAAACGCCGCATGAGTGGCCTGTTGCTTGAAGCCCGGGACATCAGCCTGGGTTATGCCAACGATCAGGGCTGGCATAGCGTCCTTGAACACTTTGATCTGCAACTGGCGGCGGGGGAGGTGGTGTCGATCCTAGGCCCCAGCGGCGTCGGCAAGTCCAGCCTGTTGCGGGTACTGGCCGGGTTGCAGACCGCCCGCAGCGGCAGCGTCAGCCTGTTGGGTGAAACCCTGACTGGCCCTCATCCCAGGGTTGCGGTGGCGTTTCAGGACCCCAGCCTGTTGCCATGGCTGAGCCTGGAAAAGAACGTGGCCTTCGGTCTGGATTTCGCCCGGCAGCCGACCTTGAGCAAAGCCGACCTCAAGGCCCGCATCGACCAGGCCATCGGTGAAGTGGGTTTGCAGCACGCCCGTGAAAGCTACCCCGCGCAATTGTCCGGCGGTATGGCCCAGCGCACGGCGCTGGCCCGTTGCCTGGCGCGGCAACCCCAGGTGCTGATGCTGGACGAACCCTTCGGTGCACTGGATGAAATCACCCGTGCCGACATGCAGCAACTGCTGCTCAAAGTCATCGCCCAACACAACACAGCTGCGGTGTTGATCACCCATGACATAGACGAAGCCCTGTTGTTGTCCGACCGCATCCTGCTACTGGGTAACAGCCCGGCGCGGACCCTCGGGCAATGGCGCATCGACCTGCCGCAGCCCCGTGCCGAGTTGGTGGACGAACTGGGGGCGCTGCGCGTCGAGATCCTCAAAACCCTTCGGCGGGCGAGCCGCAAAACCTCATCTCCCCTTGAACCGCTCGAATCGCTGGAGACTGGCCATGTGCCTGGATGACTTCACCCACACCCGTCGTGATTTCCTGAAACTCAGCGCTTTGCTGACAGCAGCCGGCGCCTTGCCGTTGTTGACCAGCCTGCAGGCCCGGGCAGCGTCCGAGCCCGACGCGCCGGTGCGCATTGGTTACCTGCCGATCACCGACGCCACGCCGTTGCTGGTGGCCCATAACAACGGTCTGTTCGAAGCCGAAGGCATCAAGGCCGAGCGCCCGGTGTTGCTGCGCAGTTGGGCGCAGGTGATCGAGGCATTCATTTCCGGGCAGGTTAACGTCATTCACTTGTTGTCGCCGATGACCGTCTGGGCGCGCTACGGCAGCCAGGTGCCCGCCAAGGTCGTGGCGTGGAACCACGTCGGCGGTTCCGGCCTGACTGTTGCGCCGGGGATCACCGACGTGAAGCAACTGGGCGGCCAGTCGGTGGCGATTCCGTTCTGGTACTCGATTCACAACGTGGTGGTGCAACAGCTGTTTCGCGACAACGGCTTGCAACCGGTGACCAAGGCGGCGAACAGCCAACTGGCCGCCAACGAAGTGAACCTGGTGGTGCTACCGCCTTCGGACATGCCGCCGGCGCTGGCCAGCAAGCGTATCGCTGGCTACATCGTGGCCGAGCCCTTCAACGCCCTCGCTGAAGACCTTAAGGTCGGTCGCGTGCAGCGCTTTACCGGCGACATCTGGCGCAATCACGCCTGCTGTGTGGTGTTCATGCATGAGCACGACCTGACCAACCGCCCCGAGTGGTCGCAGAAAGTGGTCAACGCCATCGTCAAGGCCCAGCTCTGGACCCGCGACAACCGCGCCGAGGCCGCGAAACTGCTGTCCAAGGACGGCACCAACCGCTACACACCGCACACGCAACAAGTGCTGGACCGCGTGTTGTCGCCAGCTGCCAGCGAGCGGGCTGCCTATGTGTCCAGCGGCGCCATCCAGCATCAGACCTGGGACGAACACCGCATCGACTTCCAGCCGTATCCTTTCCCCAGCTACACCGAAGAACTGGTGCGCCGCTTGAAGGACACGCTGATCGAAGGCGACAAGGGTTTCCTTGCCAACCTCGACCCGCAACATACCGCCCGCGATCTGGTGGACGACCGCTTCGTCAAGAACGCCATCGCAGCGGTGGGCGGTCTCAAGGCTTTCGGCCTTGCAGACAGCTTCGAACGTAACGAGGAGTTCAGCATTTGACAGGCAACAAACGTTCCCTGGCGCAGCACTGGGCGCTGGGGCTTGCCGGGCTGTTGGTGTTGCTGGCGCTGTGGTGGCTGGGGATTCGTCTGTTCGGCGACGCCGATGGCCTGTCCGCACGGTTTTCGCCCCAGGCCACGTTCAGCAGCCTTTGGGAATTGCTGGGGCGGGCCGAGCTGTACGAGAACATTCTGGTCAGCCTCAAGCGCATCCTGATCGGGCTGCTGCTGGCGCTGTTGATTGGCGTGCCGCTGGGTTTGCTGATTGGCAGCTCCCGTAACCTGGAGGCGGCTACCACGCCTGCGTTCCAGTTCCTGCGCATGATCTCACCGCTGTCCTGGATGCCGGTTGTGGTCATGCTCATGGGGGTAGGGGATCAACCGATCTACTTCCTGCTGGCATTCGCCGCTGTGTGGCCGATCCTGCTCAACACCGTGGCAGGCGTACGCCAGCTCGACCCGCGCTGGCTGCAACTGAGCCGCAGCCTGAGCGCCACACGCTGGGAAACCCTGAGCAAAGTGATCATCCCCGGCGTACTCGGCCACGTGCTGACCGGCGTACGGCTGTCCATCGGCATCCTCTGGATCGTGCTGGTGCCCTGCGAAATGCTCGGCGTCAGCGCCGGGTTGGGCTACTACATCCTCGATACCCGTGACCGTCTGGCCTATTCGGAACTGATGGCGATGGTGCTGCTGATCGGCGTGCTGGGCTTTGCCCTGGATGCGTTTGCCCGGGCGTTGCATCGGCGCTGGGCGCGGGGTTAGGCGCATCCTGATGCCCGCGGCAGCGCCAAATGGCTGTCGTGGGCTGATGAATGGATAGATAGCATTCGTAAACGAATAAAAATTGGCGCTTTTTAGATCGTTTATTCCTGAAAGTTTGGTTATTAGCGCTGAAAGAAATATCCATGACGTCGCTTTTCGGGTGGTGGCATTGGTTATCGCTGCTATAACGAATGCAGCGACGTCTTTGCGGAATTGCTGACTGTTTGGATCCCGTATGAGCAGGCAAAGCATTGATTTGCACTGTTTGGCCATCGTCTTGCGGTGGTGGAGCGTCCCCTTAGAATGGGCCCAGGATTTTTAAACACCTTTCAATTTAGGAGCTCCACCATGATGAACGCCATGCAGATGCCAATGAACACTTCCATGCCGATGATGCCGATGATGGGCATGCCGATGATGATGGCAACCATGAAGTGCGAAATGATGGACGACGCCATGATGTGCACCATGATGCCGGCGGCAGGCATGGAAATGGCGATGTTCAAGAACAACGCTGAAATGATGTCGATGATGATGAACTGCGGCATGCCGATGATGATGCATTGCGCCAACATGTCGATGATGTGCATGTCCGAAAACGGCATGGCGATGATGACCATGATGTCGAACGCCAACATGCCAATGATGATGCCGATGGGCGTTCCGATGCCGATGATGAAGTGCATGATGGAATGCACCATCGAAGCTGACTGCATGAAGTGCAAGATGATGCCGATGCCAGGCATGAGCATGGACATGATGAACAACTGCTGCATGCTGATGATGAAAATGATGAACGACTGCAGCATGCCGATGATGATGAGCTGCAACGGCATGCCGATGATGTGCTGCACTTGCTGATCGATTGACGTTGTTCTTGTTGGAGCGAGGCTTGCCCGCGAAGGCATCAGTCCTGATACCTCTTCGGTGACTGATGCGCCGCTCTCGCGAGCAAGAGTTCACCTGCTGTTATTCAATCCAGCCGCTCGGGATAGGTCATGACCAGAAAGGCAATGGCTTCCCGGTCGGCGGGGTTGCGGTAACGATGGGGTTGATCGGCGTAGAACAGGATCGAGTCACCCGTGGACAACAAGTAGCGCTCCTGATTGACCCGCACCTCCAACACCCCCTGCGACACCACCAGGTTTTCCTGGATCCCCGGTCCATGGCCTTCTGAAACTTCCTCGCCCAGCGGGCTCAGGCGCAATTCATAGAATTCCACCTGGCGTGCCCGGTCGTACGGAAACAACGCACGGCTGACAAAATCCCCACTGGCACTGACCAGCTTTTTACTGGACTGCGCCGGCAGCAACTCGACACCTTCGAACGCACGATTCTCCAGAAACGCAGCCACTGAAACCTTCAGGCCCTTGGCGATCTTGCACAGCACCTTGATCGACGGAACGCTGCGCCCTGACTCGATCTGGGCCAGCATCGCGCGGCTGACGCCACAAAGGCGAGCCAGGGCATCGAGTGACAAATAACGCTTGCTGCGCAGGCGCTGCAGGTTGCGGGCAACCTGCTGGCCAATCTGGTCGTCGTCGCTGGGTGTTACGTCCTTGTCTTGGGGCGGGGTGTTCTGTGGGAGGGATTCTTCGTGGGCGATGACAGTGTGCAATGGACTCATGAGATCAAGCCTGGCGTGTCTCGCTGGAATTGACTGCTTGAGTGATCTGAAAAGCAGCCAGGCCAGCGCGGGTGGCGTACATCGTCCACATCAGCTCGGCCATGCGGCGCGCCTGACGGCGTTTACGGTAGCTGGCGAAATCAATGACGTTGTCGTTAGGGCGCATAAGGCTGCTCTCGGAAGGCGGTGGTAACTCACTGCTGACCACAGTACTGCCTATGCCCATAGATCCATAAATACTGAGTTCGAATTTATTAATACTTTTTTGGAATAGGAGCGCAGGGGGCGATGGACGGTGCTCTGTCGGGCCCGAATCGGTATTGCCCGAATAGCCCAAAAGGCCCGGCCCTGCGGCTCCGTCCGGTTATGTGCTAATGCAAATTCAGTATTTATTGTTATAAAAAAAGTTCAGTACAGTGCTTTCTTTATCTAACCGTGTGGCGCTGAGCAGTTGGCGATGAGTGAGAGAACAGCCATGAGCGACAAAATTGCAAGTGTGGCGCCTGTCCTGACATTACCCCAGGGCGAGAAAAACCCGCTGTCGGTGCGGGCCAAGGCCCTGGTGTTTTCTGATCCGCGTTCCCTGCAATTACTCGATTACCTCAAGCGTGTCGCGCCCAGCGATGCGCCGGTATTGATCAATGGCGAGACCGGCACGGGTAAAGAGCTGGTGGCGCGGTTCATCCACTCCGAGAGCGGTCGTCGCGGGGCGTTTGTCGCGGTCAACTGTGGCGCCATCAGCGAGAGCCTGGCCGAGGCCGAGTTGTTCGGGCATGAGGCGGGTGCTTTCTCCGGTGCTGTGGGGCGTCGCGCCGGCTGGTTCGAAGAGGCTGATGGCGGAACGCTGTTTCTCGATGAGATCGGTGATCTGCCGTTGCCGTTGCAGGTCAAGATGCTGCGCGCCTTGCAAGAGCAGGAGATTGTACGGGTCGGGTCGCGCAAGCCGATCAAGATCGATATCCGCCTGGTGACCGCCACCAACATTGATCTGGAACAGGCGGTGGAGGCGGGCAATTTCCGCCTTGATCTGTTCTATCGGATCAATGTCGCCCAGGTCCAGGTCCTGCCGTTGCGGGATCGTCCGCTGGACATCCTGCCGCTGGTGGAGCACTTCCGCAAAATCTACAGCCTGCGCCTGAAACTGGCCGAGCCGATGTTGTCTGAGGCTACGGTCAATGCGCTGATGGACTATCCGTGGCCGGGCAATATCCGTGAGCTGGAAAATGTCGTGCACCTGGCACTGCTGGTGGCCGGCGACAAAGTGATTCGCCCCGAGCATCTGAAGTTCTCGGCGGGCCTGAGCGCCACCCGCAACAGCAGCCCCGAACGCGCCCCGCGCCTGCCGCAAGAGGCGATTCGTGAGCAGCTGTTGCGGTTGTTTGACGTGCCGGGGGATTCACTGCTGTTCGACCTGGAAGACCTGATCGTGCGCGAATCCTTCGCCCATTGCGGCTTCAACCAATTGCGCACGGCGGAACTGCTGGGCATCACCCGCAATGCCATGCGTACCTTGCTGGTCAACCACGGGATGCTCAAGGGGCGGGATAAGACCTCGGGCTGACCACGCACCGCAATCGCGGGCAAGCCCACTCCAGTGGGTTTGTGTTCAAACCAAAGTCGGCAGCCAGCACAAACCGGGTGGGAGCGGAGCTTGCTCGCGAAGGCATCACTCCAACGGCCCACGCTTGCTGCGTGACACGCTCACCCCGATGCGGCGCAGCAGGGGCAACAACTCGCTCCCCAGATGGATCGCTTCTTCCAGGTGCGGATAGCCGGACAGGATGAAGCTGTCCACGCCCAGCCGATGGTATTCCTCGATCCGTTCGGCGACGTCTTCATAGCTGCCCACCAGTGCCGTCCCCGCACCGCCCCTGACCAGGCCGACACCGGCCCACAGGTTGGCGGAGACCTCCAGTTCACGCACGCCATGGGTGCGGCCTTGTACCAGGCTGCTCTGACGGGTCTGGCCCACGGATTCGTAGCGCGCCATTTGCTGTTGCGCCTGGGCGATGGCTTCCCGGGGGATTTCCTTGAGCAGGCCTTCCACATGGTTCCAGGCGGCATCCGCTGTTGCAGCCGCGAACACATGCAGGCGCAGACCGAAGCGCAGTGTGCGCCCCTGTGCTGCGGCCAGCTCGGACATGCGGCGAATCCGCTCGCCGATCATGGCCGGAGGTTCGCCCCACATCAGGTAGGTTTGCGCATGGCTGGCCGCCACTTGTTCGGCGACGCTCGATGCACCACCAAAGTAGATCGCGGGTGGCTGCACATGAGGTGCGATGGCCGGTGAGCTGCCGCTGCGGTAGTACTGCCCGTGATGACGCTGATTTTCTCCCGACCACGCGGCTTGCAGCACTTCAATGAACTCTGCGCTGCGGGCATAACGCTCGTCGTGTTCGAGAAAATCCCCCAGGGAGCGTTGTTCGAAGCGGCTGGACCCGCTCACCACGTGCAACGCCAGGCGGTTGTCGCTGAGCAGTTGCAAGGTGGCGGCGCGGTGTGCGGTGTAGGCGGGCAGTTCCAGGCCGGGGCGCAGCGTCAGCAAAAACTTCAGGCGCCGGACTTCCTGCACCAGCACGGCTGTGATCAGCCACGGGTCTTCAAATCCACTGGCAGTGGGCACCATGATCGCGTCGAAGCGGGCCTGCTCGGCGGCACGTACCACCTGGCGTAAATACTCCAGAGTCGGTGCGCGTTCGCCTTGCTGGAACAACCCGACCTTGGGCAGGCCGCTGCTGGTCAGGTGACGACCGTCGCCGTTGGTGGGCAGAAACCAATTGAGTTCGATAGGTTGGCGTTCAGGACTCGGCACGGCTGTCCTCCTCTTCACGCAAACCCTGGGATTGCAGCAACGGCAGGATCTGTTCGGCAAAGCGCAGTGCTTCGCTGACCGCAGGCAATGCCTGCAGGCTGATGTGGTTGACCCCCAGCCCGTGCAGCTCTTGCAGGCGCGTGGCGACCTGGCGCGGCGTGCCCACCAGCAAGGCGGGGCGGTCGCTGAACGGGCGCCACAGGTTGGGATGGATTTCGTGGCGCCGCACCTGTTGATGCTGGCGCGACATTTCAATGATCTGTTCGCTGTCCAGAGCACGCGAAGTGGCAAGCACCCGGTCTGCACTGTTCGCCAGATAAGTCTGTGCAGCATCCCAGGCCTGTTCTTCGCTGCTGCGCACAATCAGGCCGAGGTTGCAGGCGAACCTGAGAGAGCGCCCTTGTTGCTCGGCAGCGCGTTGCAGGCGATGGATTTCCTTGCGCAGCCAGTGGGGATGACCAGGGCGCAACAGGCACCAGTCGGCATGATCGGCCAGCAGTGCACCGCTTTGGCTGTCATCGAGGATTAACGCGGGGGCGGGCAGGTTGCGCCGGGCAATGCCCGCGTTTTCCAGCTGAAAATAGCGCCCGGAAAAGTTCAGGGGCACGGAAGAGGGCGTCGAGGGCGGCCGCAGCAACTGGCCGAGAATCGTCATGTACTCGCCGATACGTTCACTGCGCTGGTCGCGATTGAGAAACTCGCCGAACACCCGCCGGACATTGCTTTGTTCGCTATCTGGCAAGTGCAGGCGCAAGCGATTGCCGCTGATCGATTGCAGGCTCTGGGCGGTGGCGGCCAGTGCGGCAGGCAGCATGACTTCCGGCGCGATGCTGACCGTCAGGCCCAGGTTGCGGGTATGGGCACACAGCGCGGCGGCCACCCCGAGGCTGTCGGCCTGACCGGGCCCCGCCGGAATCCACAACTGATCGATACCGGCATATTCCACCGCCTGCGCCAGTTGAATCCACTCTCCCGGCTGTTGCGCCCAGGACGCTTGATCCAGTAACGCGCCTTCATTGCCCAAGGGCAACTGCCAGCTGAATTCAAGACGCATGGTTGAGCTCCATTACCGGCGAAGGCGAGGGCGGGACGGCCATCATCCCATTGCCGGGGCTTGCTGAGTAGACCTTCCATGGACAGCGTCGAGTCATGGGTTTTTTACCTCCTGGCGATTGTCAGCCAAGGTTTTGGTGGGGATGCTGAGCAAGGCCTTGAACGCCTTGTGTTCGTCAGGCGAACCGGGGATCGCGTTGAACGGGCTGATGGTTACATAGCCCTTGGCGACCCACACGCCTTCGTCGTTCTGCTCGGCGACGGTGGCAGGCGGGTTGTACTGGAAGCCGATACCCGGTTTGCCGGTGAGCTTGGCGTCGAGCTTGCCCAGGTCATCGGTGTAGACCGCCGAAAACGGCACGTAGCTGCCGACCTTGGTCAGGCGCAGGCCCTTGATCGTGGTCAGCGGTGGCAGGTTGATGTTCAGGCCGACGCCTTTTGGCAGCAGCGCGCCATCGGGCTGGCGGTGTTGATCTAGGTTGGTGACCAGTTGGGCAACGATTTTCGCCACCTGCTTGTTGTCGGTTTCCTTGAAGTCAGTGCTCACGGCGATGCTCGGCACACCGGTCAGCAAGGCCGCAGTGGCGGCGTTGAAAGTGCCCGAGGCGTTGTTGATCACGCCAAGGTTATTGCCTGGATTGGGGCCGATGATCACCAGGTCAGGGTTGGGCAGTACCTTTTTCAGACCCATCAGGACCGCCATGACCGGTGTGCCGCTGATCTGGATATCCACCTGTTGCCCTGCACAGGCATCACTCGCGCAGAGGCCATGTTCCTGGGTTGTGAGGTAATAGCTGTCCGGATAGGCCGGATCCTTGTCCTGGCCGATCTGCACTTCGCGACCATAGAGGAAAGAACCGCCACGAGCGCTCTGGTCAGTGAAAGGTGCAGCGATCTTGACGTTATGCCCCTGGGCCTTGAGCTCGGTGTACAGGGCGCGAATGTTCGGATGGGTGTAGCCGTCGTCGTTGCTCAACAGGATGTTGAGGGCGAAGGCCGGGCTTGCCATCAGGCTGCCCAGGGCGATGAGGGTGATTGCGACGTGCTTCATGTGCGTTCCCTTGCGGTTTCGTGCTTGCGGTTGAAGGTGTTTTGCGGGCGTGGCAGGCCAAGATTTTCCCGCAGAGTCGTGCCTTCATATTCGGTCCGGAACAGGCCCCGACGTTGCAGCTCGGGGATCACCTGATCAACGAAGGTATCGATGGCGCCGGGGTAGTAGGGGAAGAACACGTTGAAGCCGTCACAGGCCCTTGCCTCGAACCATTCCTGCAGTTTGTCGGCGACGTCGGTGGCCGTGCCGATCACCGGGTTGCCTGCGGTCAGGTGCAGGTACAGCTGGCGGATGGTCAGGTTCTGGCTGCGGGCCAGTTCCAGCACCTTGTCGCGGCGACTGCCGCGCTGGCCGGGTTGGGTCGGTGGCAGCGGGCCGTCCAGGTCGTAGCCGGAAAGGTCCAGGTCATCGCCCAGCGTGTCGGCCAGGTGACGCAGCCCCAGCACCGGGTCCAGCAGGGCCTGGAACTCATCGAACAGCGCCTGGGCCTGCTCCCGGGTTTCGCCAATGAAGGGCGTGATGCCCGGCAGGATCTTGATGCCGTCCGGGTCGCGGCCCAGGGCAGCAGCGCGGGACTTGATGTCCTGGTAGAACGCCTGGGCAGCGGGGATTTCGTGATTGACCACAAAGATCACTTCGGCGATTCGTGCGGCCAGGGTCTTGCCGGCTTCCGAGGCACCGGCCTGGACCAGCACCGGATGACCTTGCGGCGGGCGTGCCACGTTCAATGGGCCACGCACCGAGAAGTGCGGGCCCTTGTGGTTAAGCACGTGCACCTTGTCCTGATCGAAATAGACGCCGCTGGCCTTGTCGCGCACAAAGGCGTCGTCCTCCCAGCTGTCCCACAAACCCTGCACCACGTCGTGGAACTCTTCGGCGCGCTGGTAGCGGTCGCCGTGGTCGACGTGTTCCTCGCGACCGAAGTTCCAGGCTTCGTCGCTGACCACGGAGGTCACCAGGTTCCAGGCCGCACGGCCTTTTGACAGGTGGTCCAGGGACGCGAATTTGCGGGCGATGTGGTACGGCTCGTTGTACGTGGTGGTGGCGGTGGCGATCAGGCCGATATGGCTGGTCACTGCGGCCAGTGCAGACATCAACGTCAGGGGTTCGAAATGCTCGGCCCGGGCGCTGCGGCTCAGGGCATCCAGGTGATGGCCCCAGATGGCGACGACATCGGCGATGAACAGCGCGTCGAACTTGCCGCGCTCGGCAGTCCGGGCGATGTGTTTGAAGTGTTCGAAATCAAGGCTGGCATCAGCCTGGGCCAAGGGGTGGCGCCAGGCGGCCAGGTGGTGGCCGCTGTTGGCGAGGAAGGCGCCAAGTTTGATCTGGTCGGTACGACGGGTCATGCAAGTCTCCCGAAACGGAACGAGGGGCGTGCCCCGGTGCAGCCATTGCTACGTCGGGGCACGCGAGCGGGACGGTCAGAAGTTGTAAGCCACGCCGGTGTACCAGTAGCCACCGGTGGTGCCGTAAGGCGAGAAGCTGCCGTACGGGAAGGCGCCAGATGCACTGCTCAGGTGGGTGCGGTCCGGGTAGATGTTGAACAGGTTGTTGGCACCGGCGCTGAGGGTGATGTTTTTGGTCACGTGGTAGTCGACGTTCAGGTCGGTGATCCAGGTCGGGCCAAAGGTACGGTCGTACTGCTCGGCAGTGCCGTACTCGGTGTATTTGCCGTAGCGGGTCAGGTTAAGCGCAACGGTGAACTGGCTGATGTCCCAGGTTGCACCCAGCAGGGTCTTGGACTGTGGCTGGCCGTATTGCAGGTTGCCCTGGCGCTGACGGTCATAACCACCGTCCGGGCCCAGTGCTGCCTGTGCCACTGACGAAGCGTGGATCTTGTCGATCTCGGTGGTGTTCCAGTTGAAGCCCAGGCTGTAGCGCATACGGCCATAGGCACCCAGGTCCTGACGATAATCGCCAACCACATCGACGCCACGGGTGGTGGTGTCCAGGGCGTTGGTGAAGTAGGTAACCGCCTGGTTCGGGTTCAGGCCCGCTGCACTGAGAATCGACTGGATAGCCGGTGTGCCGCCCAGGTAGCCGGTTTGGGCGATACGGTCCTTGATCTTGATCTGGTACGCATCGACCGTGAGGCTGGTGGCGTCGGTCGGCTGAAGGGTCAGGCCCAGGCCGAAGTTGGTGGATTTTTCAGGCTTGAGGGTGGTGGCGCCCAGGGCCTTGGCCACGTCCGAATCCACCGCCACGTTGCGGTAATCGAACAGGTTGCCGTTGACGCTGGTCTGGGAGGTCGAGCTATAGATCTGCTGGGCCAGCGAAGGCGCACGGAAACCGGTGCTGAACGTGCCACGCAGGGCGAGGATCGGGTTCAACTGGTAGCGGGCGGAGAACTTGCCGTTGGTGGTGTTGCCCGAGCCGTCGTTGTAGTGCTCATAGCGCCCGGCCACATCGACATGCAGTTTGTCGGTCAGGTCCTGGCCCACTTCGCCATAGCCAGCAACGCTGGTGCGGCCTTTTTGCGCGGCGTCGGCAGGGGTGGTGCCCGCGCCTGAGATGGTACCCGGTGCGATCAGCGCACCGTTGGTGCCAAACGGGTAGTCGCCGGTGGCGTAAGAAGCGTAATCACCCTTGCCGATCTTGTAGTTCTCGTAACGCTGCTCCAGGCCCCAGGAGATCTGGGTTGGCTTAGCCAGGCCGAAGTCGAAGGCGCGCGTCAGGTCCAGGTTGTTGGTCCACTGGCTGAAGGTCTTGACGCCGGTGTCCACGGAGGTCGGCGTGTTCGGGCCGTAGCTCAGGTTGTAGGTGTCGAGCAGGGTTGCTTCGGCATGATCCTGGCCGTAGGTGGTGGACAGGTCATAGTCCCAGTCCGCGACCTTGCCCTTGTCACCGAAGGTGAACTGGAAGTCGTTTTCGATGAAGCGCAACGAGTCTTCGACACCTTCCGGGTAAGGCGTGGTGATGCCGTTAAAGCCGCTTGGCTGGTGGAAGGCCAGTGGTTTTTCCGAGTTGCGGCGGGTGTAGGTGGCGTTGGAGTACAGGGTGCTGTCGCCCACCGGCAGTTCGGCGTTGTAGCCCAGGCTGAAGTTTTTCGCCTCTGGCAGGCCGGTGCCGTTGTAGGTGTGTTGCAGGCTGGTGTTGCCGGCGGCGTCAGTGTATGGCGCGCGGTCGGAGCGGTCGGAAACGTCCTGCTTCTTGAGGTCCAGGGCCAGGTTGATGAAGCCGTCATTAGGCAGCGACAGGCCGATGTTGCCTGACTGGCGCACGGTTTCGCCGTCGCCTTTTTCGTAGTTCTGGCCGTAGGTGGTGGACAGGCTGCCACCGTGGTCGGTCTGCTTGAGCACGATGTTGATCACGCCACCGATGGCGTCCGAACCGTACTGGGCCGACGCGCCGTCACGCAGAATCTCAACGTGATCCACCAGCGCGGTGGGGATCATGTCCAGGTCCACTGGCTGGGAGCCGGAGTTCAGCGCGGTGCCGTTGTTGAGCAGGGCGCTGTTGTGGCGGCGCTTGCCGTTGACCAATACCAGCACCTGGTCGCCGTTCAGGCCACGCAGGCTGATGGGACGCACGATGGAGGTCGAACCGTAGCCCGAAGAGGCGGGCAGGTTCAGCGACGGCAACACGCGGCTCAAGGCGCGGGTAAGGTCACCCTGACCGGTGGCCTGCAACTGGCTGCCGGAGATCACATCAACAGGCGATGGGCTTTCGGCCAGTGTCCGCGCCTGACCGCGGTTACCGACGACCACAACGGTGTCCAGTGGGTTGTCGCCGGCCTTGGCGGTGTTGTCGTCGGCAAAGCTCAGGCTGCTGTAGCCGATGGCCTGGCACACCGAAACGAACAACAGGGTATGGGTAAACAGCTTGCTCTTTGGCCGCGACTGGCCAGCGTTGGTATTGCTCATGTGAGGTGAAACTCCGATGGTGTTCCCCGGCCGGGCCCTCATGGGTTGCCGTGCCCTGGTGTTGGCCAGACGCCTCTTGATCAGTGCGTCATCAGCGTTGTAGGTCGCAAGCGGCTTGTTGCCGGGCCGTAACGGCCGAACAGTCTCAAGCTCTGGTGAAAGCTGTAGAGCAAGCGCTGTGCCATCTATAAAAACCATTGAAAATCAACTGGTTACTGGTTATCTAAGCGGCCAGCTGCTGATTTATTAACATTCGCCGGTCAGGCTGTTGGTTTTTCCGCAGTGATTTGCCGGGCCAGCAGCGCGGGCACGGGTGTTGAATTATCAGCAGCCTTCATCAACACCCGTGACTGTTGGGGGTGGCACTGGGGCTAAAGTGGATGTCAGCGGCGGTCGTCGGGCTGGCACAACGCTTGCTCAACGCCGGTACTGGCTCGACATCGAGCTGTCCTGATTGCCTTTTGTTGGAGACTGTTATGCCGTTGCCCGGTCCACGTAATTCGCTCACCGATATCCCCGGCCTGTTGGTAGGTCATGCCACGGATGAGCGGGTCAAGACTGGCGTCACCGTGATCCGCGCCGATCACGCCTGGACCGCCAGCGTCGATATTCGCGGCGGTGGCCCGGGTGGGCGCGAAACCGCGGCGCTGGAGCCGCAGAACATGGTTGGCCAGCTGCATGCGCTGGTGTTCGCGGGCGGCTCGGTGTTTGGCCTGGGGGCTGCCGATGCGGTGGCTGCGGCCTTGTCGGTGGACGGCGTAGGCCTGCATCTGCGCCCTGGTGCGCCCTCTATTCCCATTGTTCCGGCGGCGGTGTTGCATGATCTGGCCAACGAGGGTGACAAGAAGTGGGGGCTGGAGCCGCCTTATCGTCGGTTGGGTTTCGAGGCGCTGGCTGCGGCGGGGGAAGATTTTGCCCTGGGCGCGACGGGTGCAGGGCTAGGGGCCATGGCCGGGGTGCTGCAAGGCGGTCTGGGTTCGGCGTCACTGGACCTGGGCGATGGTCTGATCGTCGCAGCGCTGGCGGTAGCCAACCCCATCGGCTCGGTGTACATGCCCGACGGTGAAACCTTCTGGGCCTGGCCGTGGGAAATCGCCGGGGAATTCGGTGGGCATCGCCCGTTGTCGGACATGGACACCAGCGACCCGATGCCGGAGCTGTCCCGGCTGGACTCCATGGGTCGCTTGCAGGCGGGGGCCAATACCACGCTGGTGGTGATTGCCTGCAATGCACGCCTGAGCACCGCTGATTGCAAGCGTCTGGCGATCATGGGCCACGACGGCATAGCTCGCGCTGTGCGCCCGGCGCACCTGCCGTTCGATGGCGATACCGTGTTCGCCATGAGTTCCGGCGCGGTGGAGTTGAGCAGCGGTCCGCGGCGTCAGGTGGACATCGCCCGTATCGGTTCCGCTGCCTCGGACTGCGTAGCGCGGGCCATTGCACGGGGTGTGCACCTGGCCCGCACCGCCTAAGGTCCGCTCCGTTACTAGCGCCTGGCGAGCACTTCGGCTACTCGCTCCTCGGCCCGTCGTGCTTCGTCCGGCAGGCCGAGCTGTTGGTAGACCTCTGCCAGGCTGCGGTTTGTCGGCACATCCATAGGGTCATGCCGACGGCGCAGCTCCAGTATCTGTTGCACAGCCAGCCAGTCTCCGGAGCGCAGGCGGGCGTCCAGTTCGATCAGGGCGAACAGGTCGCGCTGGGCATGACTGCCACCGATTTCATTCAGGCGCGGCAGGGCGCTGCCCAGCAGGCGAGCGGCCGACGCGTAGTCATTGCGGGCGTGGGCCAGCAGGCCCTGGGCGACCGGCAGGGTGATTTCGTTCCACACCCCTCGGGTGAATTCCGGCACCTGCGCTGCATGGCGGGTCAGGGCGTCGAGCAGCTGTTCGGCTTCGGCAAGATGACCGGCCCGTGCCAGGCCGTACAGGTATTGCAGGCTCAGGAACGACTGCACCGTGTCATCGACCCGGACCAGCAGGTACTTGCCCAGCGCCTGCCAGCGCGGCCCAACATCCACCCCGGCCAGTTCCAGGCGTGCCAACAGTGACACCGCGCCGATCTGGTCCTGGGAGTATTCCGGGATGATGCCCCACACATGGCGGTCGTAGATGTCCAGTACGGTCTGGTCGCGGCCACGGGCCAGGTGAAACAGCGCCAGGTGCCACCAGTTGTGCGTGTACATGAACGAATTCAGGCCTTCCCACCCGGCACTGGCCTGCTGCAAAAACGCAGTGCCCTCGTTGATGCGTCCGGTGGTCAACAGCACATGCGCCACGGCGTGTTGCGCCCAGGGTTCGTCGGCCTGCAACGACAGTGAATGGCGGGCCGCGTTTTCTGCCTGTTCCAGCAAATGGCATTGCTCATAGGCGAAGGCGAGCATGGCGTGGGTGTGGGAGATATCGGCAGCGTGCGCCACGCCCTTCAAGGCCACACGGAGCATGGCCGGCCAGTCGCCACGGTTGAAATGGAAGTACTGGTTGATCTTGAGGGCGAACAGGTCCCGTGGGAACTCGTCGAGCAGTGTCTCGCTGAGTGTTGCGACCTGCTCCAGATCGTCGAGGATCCAGGCGTCCAGCAGTTGCAGGTAAAGGCTGCTGCGACGCTGGTCCCGTTCAGTGGCCTGGGCGGCTCGCAGCTGGTAGCGGGCGGCCAGTTTCGGGCCTTCCGGGGACTCGATGAACATCAACAGGATGCCCGCCAGCGCGTTCGCCAGCCCCGATTGAGCGTCATCATCGGCGGCCTTGAGAATGCGTTCGGCGGCAGGCCGGTAGGCGAGGAAGTCGGCGACAAAATCACTGATGGCGCGCTGGGTATCTTCGCGATGGGTTTCGGTGGGGTTGCCGAAGTAATCCTGTGACATGGGGGCAGCTCTTGAACGGGAAATGGTTTTCAGGGGCAATCTGTGTGCCAGCCAAGGGCACACCCTGTTGGAGCGACCGGGGTGGCGATCCACCTTGCCCGCGATTGCGGTGTGTCAGACGATGTCGATGTACCAGACCTGACGTCTTCGCGAGCAAGCTCGCTCCCACAGGTTTCGTGCGGTGCCGTCGATTTCGGGGCTGAATGCCGATCCTGCAGGTGTTGCGCGTCAGCAAAAGCTGCTGCTTTTTCCACACTGTGCTGATAGGGCTGTGGGAATTTCATCAGTTCGGCCCCTGGCCCCGTCTGCCAACCCCCGCCTGTACAGGCCAGCGCCCCGTGGCATAGCGCTTGCTATGACCCTGTTCAACAGCGAAGCGATGTCTTCCAACGTGTTCAGGAGTTTTCATGCCGATTAAATTATTCAAAGGCCCGCGAGCCGCCAGACAGATCGTTGCCGCGTTGGCTGCCAGCGTCCTGCTAAGCGTCGGCAGTGCCTATGCAGACCCTCATGCCGGCGGCACGCTCAACCTGGTGTCGCAACCGGAGCCGCCGTCGTTGATGCATGGCCTGGTCACCCACGTTTCCACGCAATACGTCAGCGGCAAGGTCCTGCAAGGCCTGCTGACCTTTGATACCAACCTCAAGCCTCAGCCGGTGCTGGCCAAAAGCTGGAGCGCTTCCCCGGACGGCCTGACCTACACCTTCGAGCTGCAAGACGGCGTGCGCTGGCACGACGGCCAACCGTTCACCGCCGATGACGTGGTGTTCAGCTTCCAGACCTTCTACCCGGAAACCGATGTGCGGCTCGCCGGTATCTTCAAAGAGTTCGGTGTGTCCGTCGATTCGCCAAAGCCGCTGGAAGTGGTTTTTCACCTGAAGAAGCCTTTCGCACCGCTGCTGTATTCCCTGGGTAACGGCCTGCGACCGATTGCGCCGAAACACCTCTACGCAGGCACCGATTTCCGTACCAACCCTTATAACCTCAAGCCCATCGGCACCGGGCCGTTCGTGTTCAAGGAATGGAAGCGTGGCTCCTACATCAAGCTGGTGAAAAACCCGGACTACTGGAAAAAGGGCCTGCCGTACCTGGATGAGATCGTCTTCCATGTCATCCCCGATGCGTCCTCCCGTGCTGCGGCGTTCGAGCGCAATGACGTGCAAGTGCTGCGCAGCGGCGATGCCGATTACTCGGACCTGCAACGCCTGAGCGCGCTGCCGGGTGTGGTTGCCTCCGAGAAGGGCTACGAGCTGTACGCGGGCCTGGCCTTCCTGCAGATCAACGTGCGCAAGCCGCCGCTGGATAACGTCAAGATCCGTCAGGCGATCCTCTATGCGCTGAACCGTCAGTTCATCATCGACAACATCTTCTTCGGCGCCGGCAAAGTGGGGCAGGGCCCGTTCTCGTCCAGCACGCCGTTCCATGACCCAAAACTGCCGCAATACACCTTCGATCTGGCCAAGGCCAAGGCGTTGATCGCTGAGTCTGGTGTTGATGTCAGCAAGACCCGCATTCGCCTGCTCAACGGTGAAAAAGGCGGCGCCTGGGAGCGTCTGGCCGAGTACACCAAACAATCGCTGCAAGGGCTGGGCTTCAAGGTCGATGTCGTGACTTCCGACGCCGCCACCTGGGTACAGCGTGTGAGCAACTGGGACTTCGATCTGACCTACAACTTCATCTTCCAGATTGGCGACCCGTACCTGACCAACTCGTACCTGTATCGCACTGACACCATCGTCAAGACTTCGCCGTTCGCCAACGTCAGCGGCTACCAGAACCCTGTGGCCGATGCCCTATGGGACAAGGTCGCCAACACCCCTGATGGCCCGGCCCGGACCCAGGCCTACAGCGAGCTGGAAAACGTGCTGAACACCGATCTGCCGTTGGCGCCGATCTTCGAAATGAGCTTCCCGACGCTGTACCACAGCCAGGTCAAAAACCTGCTGCAGACCGCCACCAGCCTCAACGAAAGCTATGACAACGTTTACCTGGATACGCCGGCGCCATGAACGGACTGATTTACCTCGGCCTGCGGCTGGGCCGGGCGGCGGCGGTGATTGTGGGCGTGCTGGTGCTGAGCTTTTTGCTGGTACGCATGGCGCCGGGAGATCCGGCGCTGCTGATGGCGGGTGAGGCGGGGATTGATGACGCGCAATACATCGCCCGCCTGCACCACGACATGGGGCTGGATCGGCCGTTGCCTGCGCAACTGCTGACCTACCTCAATCAGGTCGCGCACCTGGACCTGGGTTACTCGTACCGCAATCAGGCAACCGTCTGGTCACTGATCGCCGAACGCCTGCCCGCCACCTTGTTGCTGATGGGCTCGGCGTTTGTCCTGTCGTCGGTGCTGGGTGTGGCGCTGGGGGTGATCGCTGCCCGCAGCCAGCGGCGTCACGGTTGGCTCGACAAGCTGATTTCCCAGGGCGCCTTGCTGCTGTATGCCACGCCGTCGTTCTGGTTGGCGTTGCTGTTGATCCTGTTGTTTTCCGTGGTGCTGGACTGGCTGCCGGCCTTTGGCATGGAAACCGTCGGCCAGGACCTGCACGGCTGGGCGCGACTCACGGACTACGCCGCGCACCTGCTGTTGCCGTGCCTGTCCCTGAGTTTTCTGTTTCTGGCCCTGTACATCCACCTGACCCGCGCCGCAATGCTCGAGGCCATGGGCCAGGAGTACGTGAAAACCGCCCGGGCCAAGGGCCTCAAGCCGAGCCGCATTCTCTACGGCCATGTGCTGCGCAACGCTTTGCTGCCGGTGGTGACCTTCGCCGGATTGCAACTGGGCCAACTGGCCAGTGGTGCATTGCTGATCGAAGTGGTTTACGCCTGGCCGGGTATCGGCCGGCTGTTGTACGACGCCCTGAGCGAGCGGGATTACGCGCTGTTGCTGGGGGTGTTTCTGGTGATTTCGCTGTTGGTGGTGGGCTTCAATTTGTTGACTGATCTGATTTGCCGCTGGCTAGACCCGCGCATTGGCAGCGGGAGGCAGCACTGATGTCGCGCTTCCCGGTACTGCGCCGTTTTGTTGCTCAACCCAGCGCCCTGTCAGGTGCTCTGTTTTTGCTGATCCTGACCCTGCTGGCCTGCGCCGCCCCCTGGTTGGGTTTTGATTCCCCCTGGGCCATGACCGCCAAGCCGCTGCTGACGCCCTTTACCGTATCGGGGCATCTCTTGGGCAGTGACATGCTTGGTCGCGACATCGGCAGCGGCCTGTTGTATGGCGCACGGGTGTCTTTATCCGTCGGCGCACTGGCGAGTCTGGCGACCCTGATCGTGGGCATGGGTGTCGGTGCCGTGGCCGGTTACGTGGGTGGCTGGCTGGATGAAGTGCTGATGCGTATCGGCGAATTCTTCCAGATCATCCCGCAATTGGTGCTGGCGGTGATTCTGGTCTCGGTGCTGCAGCCGTCCCTGGGTTCGGTGATCCTGGCGATTTCCCTGGTTGCCTGGCCGCCGGTGGCGCGTCTGGTGCGTACCGAGTTCCTCACCCTGCGCCAGCGCGAATACGTGCAGGCTGCACAAGTGTTGGGCCAGCGTCCGTTGGCGATTATCTTCACGCAGATTCTGCCTAACGCACTGTCGCCCTTGCTGGTGACTATGACCTTCGTCATGGCCACGGCGATTCTGACCGAGGCTGCGCTGGCCTTCCTGGGCCTGGGTGACCCGGATGCCATGAGCTGGGGCTACATGATCAATGCTTCGCGCAACATGCTGCGTCAGGCCTGGTGGATGAGCGTACTGCCGGGGCTGGCGATTCTGCTGTGCGTGCTGGCGGTCAATCGCATTGGCGAAGGCTTGCGTGTGGCCTTCGAGCCGCCGCGTCGTTCGGGGGCTTCATCATGAGTGCACACCATGAAGCGGCTGTCCTTGAAGTGCCTGTCCTTGAAGTAGATGGCCTGCGAATCCCCTTGCCCGAAGGCGCCGACCGCAGTCACGCGCTCTTCCACCTGTCGCTGACCGTGCAACGGGGCGAGTGCCTGTGCGTGGTGGGTGAGTCCGGCTCCGGCAAGTCCATGCTGGCCAATGCCGTGTTGCGGTTGCTGCCCGAACAGTTGCAGCCCGAGGCCGGCACCTTGCGGCTTGAGGGGCAGGACCTGTACGAGCTGAGCGAAGAGGGCATGCGTCAGTTGCGCGGGCGCCGCATCAGCATGGTGTTCCAGGAGCCCATGAGCGCCCTCAATCCGTTGCTGACCATTGGCCGCCAGATCGACGAAACCCTGAGTGCCCACGGCGTAACTTCCCGCACCCGGCGGCGCGCACGCATCCTGGAGTTGCTGGGTTATGTCGGGCTGCCCGAGCCTGAGCGTTTGCAGCATTCCTATCCCTTTCAGTTGTCCGGCGGTCAGCGTCAGCGGGTGGTGATCGCCATGGCGTTGGCCTTCGATCCGTTGCTGTTGATTGCCGATGAGCCGACCTCGGCGCTGGATGTCACGACCCAGGCGCAAGTGCTTGAGTTGCTGCGTCGCATCCAGCGCGAAAAAGGCATGGCGCTGTTGTTCATCACCCACGATTTTGCCGTGGTCGAGGCCATTGCCGATCGGGTGCTGGTTTTGCAACGCGGGCATCTGGTGGAGCAGGGCACGGCGCAGCAGGTGCTGCAAGCGCCGGAACAGGACTACACCAAGCGTTTGCTCGCCGCAGTGTCCGCCGTTGCTACCCAGTCGCGGCAGCCCGACCCACAGGCTGCCGTGGTGCTGGAGGCCAAGGGCCTGAATAAGGTATTCAGGAGCTCACAAGGCTGGTGGCGGCATCGCCACACCCAGGCGTTGGCGGATGTCACCCTGCAACTGCGCGCCGGAGAAACCCTGGGCATCGTCGGCGAGTCCGGTTCCGGCAAGTCGACGCTGGGGCGCAACCTGGTGCGCTTGATGCAGCCGGATTCGGGGCAGATTTTCTGGGACGGTGCTGAAGTTGCCCGCCATTCCCAGGCCCGGCTGCGCCCATTGCGCAGCGATATCCAGATGATTTTCCAGGACCCGTTTGCGTCCCTGAACCCGCGCCAGCGTGTCGGCCAGATCATCATGACCGGCCCTCTGGCCCATGGCGTACCCGAAGCTGAAGCCCGACAACGGGCGTTGCAAATGCTGGAGCTGGTGGGCTTGCCAGCCACGGCCTTCGAGCGCTACCCCCAAGAGTTCTCCGGCGGCCAGCGCCAGCGTATCGGCATTGCCCGGGCGCTGGCGGTGCAGCCAAAAATCCTGATCGCCGATGAATGCGTGTCAGCGCTGGATGCGTTGATCCAGGTGCAGATTCTGGAACTGCTGGAAGACCTGCAACGGCGCCTGAAGCTGAGCCTGATCTTCATCACCCACGACCTGCGGGTGGCCGCGCGGATCTGTGACCGGGTCGCCGTGATGCATCAAGGGCGCATTGTTGAAACCGGCCCGGCCGCGACACTGTTCAGCGCCCCCACTCACCCCTATACCCAGGCCTTGCTGCGTGCTTTGCCCGGTTCTGCCATCGACCTCGACGACACTCCCTGCGAGGCTGATCTTTTACGAGACCTCTCATGAAGACGCCATCACGGCACCTCTCACGGCAAATGAGCCTTAACGCTTTTCTAATGGCCACCGGGCACCACATCGCAGGTTGGCGTCACCCCCAGGCGCAGGCCGATGGCGGCCTTGACCTGGCGCATTATCAGCAACTGGCGCAGACCGCCGAGCGCGGGTGCTTCGACGCGATTTTCCTTTCCGATACCCTGGCGATGCTGCCGGGGCAACTCGATGCCCTGAGCCGTATGTCGCGCACCGAGCATTTCGAACCCCTGACCCTGCTCAGTGCGCTGGCGGCAGTCACCCGGCATATCGGCCTGGTGGCCACCGTGACCTCGTCCTATAACACCGCAGACAGCGTGGCGCGCAGTTTTGCCAGCCTGGAGCGCTTGAGCGGCGGGCGCAGCGGCTGGAACCTGGTGACCTCCAGCAATGCCCAGGAAGCGCCGAATTTTGGTCGCGAACGGCACTTCGAGCATGCACAACGCTATGAGCGGGCCGATGCCTTTCTGACCCAGGTACGCGAGCAGTGGAATGAATGGGGCGTATCGCCGGTACAAGTGTTGGCCGGCGCTTCGGACGCAGGGCGCGAGCTGGCCGCAGCCCATGCCGAGGTGGTGTTTACCGCGCAATCCACGGTCGAGTCGGCTCGTGTGTTCTATCGCGATTTGAAAGGTCGCCTGGCAGGTCATGGGCGCCATGCCGACAGCCTGAAGATCATGCCGGGCATCATGCCCATTGTTGGCAGCAGCCGTGCCGAAGCCGAAGACAACTACCAGCAGTTGCAAGCGCTGGTGCAGCCGCAAGTGGGGCTGTCACTGCTTTCCGACATCGCCGGTGGCACGGACCTGTCCGCTTACCCGCTGGATGGCCCGCTGCCGGATTTGCAGCAGACTCAATCCGGTGTCAGCCGTCAGCACCTGCTGGTCGACGTGGCGAGAAGGGAAGGGCTGAGCATTCGCCAGCTGTACCTGCGCATGGCCGCGGCCCGTGGGCATCGGGTCGTCATTGGCACCGCTGTCGACATTGCCGACCAATTGCAAGACTGGTTCACGACCGAGGCCGCCGATGGCTTCAACATCATGCCGCCGTATCTGTCCGGTGGCCTGGATGCGTTCGTGGACTCGGTGATCCCCGAGTTGCAGCGTCGCGGGCTGTTCCGGCGCCACTACGCCGGGCGCACGCTGCGTGAGCACCTTGGCCTGAAACACGCCCCTCAATTACAGGAACACACCGCGTATGCCTGATGCATCGTTTGAGTCGCCACGCCCATTGATCGTTGGCGAGCGAGTGGAGATCCGTCCGGGGCGCTTTATTAGCGTCACCCGTCACGTAGGACGTGCGGAAGAGGACCGTGTGTTGTTTTTCTGCCATGGCAGTGGCGGCAATCAGGATCAGTGGCGTGAACAGTGGCGCATCCTGGCCGCCGAAGGTTTCCATCTGGTGGCCCTGGACCTGCTCGGCCATGGCGCCAGCGACAAGCCCAAGCGTGCCGAGGCCTATGCCTGGGACGAACTGGTGGCCGATTACGAGGAAGTGTTCCGGCGCTATCGCGGCCAGCGCAACTGGTTGATCGCCCATTCCTTCGGCACAGGTTTGAGCCTCAGCACCCTGGCCCGACTGCAACCGGGGGATGTACAGGGCGTGTTGTTGCTGGGTACCTTTTTGCAACGTGGGCCGGCAAAACCCGGGGTGCTGTCGCTGCCGACCTGGGTGCTGGAGTTGTTGCGCCCCTGGCTGGCCAAGGGTTTCCGCCAGAAGGCCTGGCACGCCAAGGCCGATCCGGCATTGATCGCCTATGAAGAGCACCTGACCAAAAGCAACCCGCTGTACATGTTCAAGGCGCTGATGGGGCAGGCTAAATGGCCGACCCTGGCGCAGCTGGACGCGCTGACGCTTCCGGTGCATATCCTGGCGGGGGACAGCGATGGTCTGACACCTGCTGTGGCGGGAGAGGCGCTGTATCGGCGGGTCACCCATTCGCGCTTCAAGGTTCTGCCGGAGTGTGGCCATCAGCTAATGCTGGAAAAACCCGATGAAGTGCTGCAGGCGGTGCGCGAGCTGCTTGTCGCGACATAGCCGCGCAGGGTGGGCTCGACTAGGATAGCCACCTGTTCATTCGAGCCGAAGGAGTCCATGCATGGCCACCCAGCACCTCACCGAATACGAAGACGCCAGCGAAGAAGTGCGCCAGGTCTACGACGACATCATGCAGACCCGCAAGGTCGACAAGGTCAATAACTTCTGGAAGTGCATCGCCGCACACCCGCCGACCCTGCGCCGTACCTGGGAGAGCCTCAAGGAGATCATGGCCCCCGGTGCGCTGGACCCGCTGACCAAGGAGTTGCTGTACGTCGCAGTCAGCGTGACCAACAACTGCGCCTACTGCATCGGCTCCCACACCGCCGCCGCCCGCAAGGCCGGCATGACCGACGAGATGTTTGGCGAGTTGATGTCGGTGGTCGGCATGGCCAACGAAACCAACCGCCTGGCCGTGGGTTACCGGATTCCCCTGGATGAGGCGTTCAAGCTGGAGTCGGAGAAGGGCTGAGCCTCAGCGACTTCCCAAAACCGAGTGCATCGGTTTTACGACTGCTTCGCAGCCGATCGCGGGCAAGCCCACTCCAAAGGGTTCCAATTGCAGGGGCGGCGTGTGCGGCGCGTTCTAATTGTAGGAGCGTGGCTTGCCCGCGATGGACCGCGAAGCGGTCCTGAAGCCGTTACGATCATCTGGCCTTCACCGGCCCTCTCTTCCTGGCCAGCAAGTTCGCCAGCACATCCAGCCCCGAACAGAACACGAAGTACACCAGCGCCACGAACATGAAAATCTCGGTGGGGTGGATCATCACCCGGTTGCTCACCTGGGTTGCCACGAACGACAGTTCGCCGACGCCGATCACATAGGCCAGCGAGGTGTCCTTGATCAGGGAAATCCATTGGTTGAGGAACGACGGCAGCATGATCGGCAGGGCCTGGGGCAGGATGATCAGGCGCAGCACTTGCCAGGGCTGCATGCCCAGCGCCCGTGCTGCGGCCCATTGGCCATCGGACAGGCTGCGGATCCCGGCGTGCACCGAATGCGCCAGGTAAGCGCCGCCGATCAATGACAGGGCGCATACCACGGTGGCCAGCGCCGGAACATCCACGTGAAAGACGATCGGCAGCAGAAAGTAGCTCCAGAAGATCAGCATCAGCACCGGTATCGCCCGCAGGAAACCCAGCACGGCCAGCAATACCCAGCGCGTCCAGCCTTGCACGACCACCAGCGCGATGCCCAGCCCCAGGCCCAGCACGGCCGCCGCCGCGCCCGACAAGACACTCAATATCAGCGTCAGCGCCGCGCCACCCAACGGACCGTCGGGGTAGGCGCCGATCATCAGGTATTCCAGGTTGTCGCCAATGACGGAAAAATCCATGACTCAGGCCGCTCCCTGTTTGTAGCGTTTGCTTTGCTGGATCAACTGCCCCGCGACTTCGATCAAGGCAATGGTGCCGATGTACAACAGCGTGGCGAAGCCGAATGCCTGGAAGGTCTTGAAGGTTTCGGTCTCGACCTGGCGCGAGGTGTAGGACAGCTCGGCCAGACCAATGGCCATGGTCAGCGATGAGTTTTTCAGGGCGTTCATGTATTGCCCCAGCAGCGGGCCGAGTGCCGTGCGCAGGGCTTGCGGCAACACCACGTAGCGCCAGACCTGGGCCGGTCGCAGCCCCATGGCCAGGCCTGCTTCGCGTTGCTGGGAGCGCACCGACGCCACGCCTGCGCGAAACTCTTCGGCGATGAAGGCGCTGGTGTAGAGCATCAAGCCCCAGAACGCGGCGATGAATTCGAACGAGGGCCAGTTCAGTTCAGCACTGCCCAGGGTGAGGCTGTGGGGCTGGTTCAACCACACCACCATCGCCTCCGGCAGCAACGACGTCACGCCGAAGTACCAGAAAAACAATTGCACCAGTAAGGGCGTATTGCGAAACAGCGCCAGATAGCCGCGAGCGGGCCAGGACCAGAGTTTCAGGCTGGAAAGCCGCGCCAGGCAAACCAGAAAACCGAGCAACGTCGCCACCAGGCACACGATGACCGACAAACCCAGGGTGATAAGAAATCCATCAAACAACCAGTTCAGGTACTTGGGACCGAGCAATTCACCAAACATGAGACACAGTGTCCATCCAGAAGCGAAGAAGCCCGCCCCGATGTATCCCGGGACGGGCTGGTGAAGGCATCAAACCGGGTATGAATCAGCTCTTGTCGCCGATCTTGTACAGGCGGGCCAGCGGGGTCTTGGTGCTCGGGCCGAACCAGGTGTCGTAGATCTTCTGTGCCTTGCCGTCGCTTTCCAGTTCGGTCAGCGTCTTGTTGACGAACTCGGTCAGTGCGGTCTCACCCTTGGGGATGCCCACGCCGATCAGGTCGTTGGAAATGGTGAAGGGCGGCACTTCGTACTTGTCCTTGTCAGGAATGTTGGCCAGCAGGCCGATCAGCTTTGGACCGTCCTGGGTGATGGCCTGGACGTTGCCGTTACGCAGGGCGGTGAACGCAAAAGGGGTGTCGTCATAAGCCACGACCTTGGCGCCCGGGAATTTCTCGCGCAGCACGCCTTCGTTGGTGGTGCCTTTGTCGACACCGACGCGCCAGGTGTTGAGTTCATCCTGGGACTTGAGGGTGCCTTTCTTGACGATGAACTGCTGGCCCGAGGCGAAGTACGGAATGCTGAAGTTCACCTGTTCGGCGCGCTCCGGGGTGATGGTGAAGTTGGCCAGAACCAGGTCCACCTTGCCGGCTGTCAGCAACGGTACGCGGTTGGCCGGGTTGGTCGGTTGCAGCTGCAGCTTCACGCCCAGCTTGTCAGCGATGGCCTGGGCGTAATCCACGTCCAGCCCTTCGATGTGTTTGGTTTTGGCATCGATGAAGCCAAACGGCGGGTTGCTGTCGAACGCGGCGACGCGCAGGACGCCGGATTTCTTGATGTCATCCAGGCGGTCGGCATGGGCCAGGCCTGAAAGTACAGCGAGGGCTAGAGCGGTGACGGCAGTCAATTTTTTCATGGTTTTCTCAACACTTGGCGGATGATTTGCCATGGAGTCTTACAGTCATCATTGAAAAATAAAAAGAATATAAAAGAATCTGTTAATTCTTTTTTGGTATATGTAGGTTTTTAACGTTGGAGCGAGGCTTGCCCGCGAAGAGGCCAGAACAGTCAGCCAACATCTCTGAGCCTGGATCACCGCCTTCGCGGGCAAGCCTCGCTCCAACAAGGTCTAAGGCAACGCATCCAGCCCCGGTGCCGCCAGGTGCAGGACGTCAAACGCCGCGCCGGGGCGTTGGGGGTCGAACGCAGCGGATGACAGCGTCAGGCGAATCAGTCGCCACTTCGACACATCGATGGCGCTGATCACTGCAACGGTGTCTTCCTTGAGCGCAATGAGCGTGTTTCGTTGCGCTTCATTTTTCGCCAGCTCGGCAAAATCGGTGTTTTCCGCCAGCACCATGTTCTTGCGGTACAGCGTTTTGCCTTGTCTGGCGGTGCCACGGCGCACGTCGACCGGCAGCCAGGTTTCGATTTCCGGCCGACCGAAACCCTCGATGACCGCCTTGAACCGGTCACTGAGGATGAAGTCCGTCGTTGCGTTGACGTCCAGCCACAGGTAGATGGATGAGTAGACATTCCCCGGTGCGCCGTTGATCCCCTTGAAGCGCGCGGCGAAGGCCTTGAAGGCCAGCCCCTCGGTGTCATCCCATAGCGGCCCCCGGTTACTCGCCCGCTGGCGAATCAGGTTCATGTCGTAGTCGGCAGGAAGGCGGTGCGAATATTGTTTGGCAAGCATTGCTGCGCTCTGTCAGATGAGGAAGCGGCGATTTTGCGGTTGGCGTATGATTTCAACAACGTATGACTGTATATATCAGAGATAACAGATTGATATGAGTGAAGCCCGAAAGTCTCTGGATCTCGATGCCGTCCGATCCTTCGTATTGATTGCCGAACTGCGCAGCTTTACCCGTGCCGCCGATGTCATGGAGACCTCCCAGGCGGCCATCAGCCTCAAGCTCAAACGCCTGGAAACGCGTCTGGGTTACCGCTTGCTGGAGCGTACGCCGCGCTACGTGGAGCTGACTCCGGAGGGTAACGCCTTCATCGGCCCGGCCCGTGAGCTGTTGCTGGCCTACGAACGCGCGGTATCTGAGCCAGCCACTCTGCCGGTGCGTCGTTTGCGACTGGGCATCAGCGACCATGTGGCGGGGGTGGATCTGCCGGGGCTGCTGAGCCGCATCGGCGCCTACGATCCGCTGTTGCAGATCGAGGTGCGGATCTCGTCGTCCCAAAGCCTGGTGAGGGAGTTTGAGCTCAATGAACTGGATGCCGCCATTGTGCGTCGCGAATGTGCACCGGGTGCAGGTGAGGTGCTGGCAGAAGAGCGCTTTGCCTGGTTTGCCGTACCGTCCTGGCAGCCACGCCCTGGCGAACCGTTGCGCGTTGCAACCCTGGCGTCGTCCTGTGCGGTGCAGGCCATGGTGAGGCGCGTGCTGGAGCAGGCGGCCATGCCCTGGAGGGAAGTGTTCATTGGCGGCGGCGTGATGGCGGTGGCCGCTGCGGTCTCGGCGGGCCTTGGGGTAGCGGCGCTAGCGCCGAGGGTGGCGCCGCCAGGGGCGGTGGATGTCGGTGAGCGACTGGGTTTGCCGCTCTTGCCGCTCTCGCAGATCGTGCTTCACACCCGCGCCACCGAGCCACGCTCACGTGAAGTACTGCGGGCCTTGAGCGCGGCGTTTCGCGGCACCGTCAGCCATCATTGATGGCCGGCGGTGACAGGTTTCTTACAGAATGCGTTCGCCGATGCGATCCAGGCGCGGCATCCAGTTACCCTTGATGTCCGCCGAAACGATGATGTGGTGCGCGCGCCCGATCAGCAGGTTGCGCGGCACAAAACCGATGTAGCGCGAGTCGGCGCTGTTGTCGCGGTTGTCGCCCAGGAAGAAGTACTGGTCTGCCGGAACCGTGATCGGTCCGAAGTTGCGCTTGGCAGGAATGTTCGGCAGGAACTGGACCATGCGCTCGCTGCCAGCCACGTCTTCAGTGGTCTTGATGCCTGGCATGGTGCGGCCGTGGCCGACGGGTTCAACAATATCCTGGCCATTGCTGTACTGACCGGCGACGCCATTGATGTAGAGCACTTCATCGCGCATTTCCACGACATCGCCCGGTACGCCGATCAGACGTTTGATCAGACGGATACCGTCCTGGGGAGACACGAACGTCACCACGTCACCGCGCTGCGGGGTGCCCAGTGCGGCGAGGGAATAGTTGCTGAAGGGCAACTTGAGGTCATAGGCAAGCCGATTCACCAGGACCACATCGCCCTCCAGAATCGTAGGGCGCATGGAGCCGGATGGAATCGGGTTCCAGTCGGCCATCGAGGTGCGGAAAATGCCAAAGCAAAGCAGGAAAATCAAAAGACCACGGTTCTTTTTGAGCCAGAGCTTCATTGATGCCTCAAGGATGATGGTGTTCGCGAGGTCGATCCTACTCCAGCCGACGCGGCAACGCTGCATCTGGACCGTCATATTCATCATGAATTTTCGTCCGCCAGGATGAACAATCGATGCGATTACTGGCCTGTCGGCTGGGGGGCATTGCTACCAGCTTCGGCGTCGAATCCACGGCCCGGGATGCCTGGCATGGCAACTACGCGTTCGCGGGCAAGCCTCGCCCCAACAGATGACCGTTTGCTCTGGGCTGCGGGGCCCCTACAGTTGGGCAGTGGCTCTGCTAACATCGGCCCACTTGAAATTCCGAGGTGCACAGATGAGCGAACCGATCCGTCTTACCCAGTACAGCCATGGTGCCGGTTGCGGCTGCAAGATTTCGCCTCAGGTGCTGGAGGTCATTCTCGCCGGCAGTGGTGCTCAGAATCTGGACCCCAAGCTCTGGGTCGGTAATGCGTCCCGTGATGACGCAGCGGTGTATGCCATCGATGACGAGCGGGGTGTGGTGTCGACCACCGATTTCTTCATGCCGATCGTGGACGATCCCTTTGATTTCGGCCGTATTGCGGCCACCAATGCCATCAGTGATATCTACGCCATGGGCGGCGATCCATTGATGGCGATTGCGATTCTCGGTTGGCCCATCAACCTGCTGGGGCCTGAAATCGCCCGTGAAGTGATCCGTGGCGGCCGGGCCGTCTGTGACGCTGCCGGTATTCCCCTGGCGGGTGGGCACTCCATCGACGCACCGGAGCCGATCTTCGGGTTGGCGGTGACCGGGCTGGTGGAAAAGCGCTTCATGAAGCGCAACGACACCGCCACCCAGGGTTGCAAGCTCTACCTGACCAAGCCCCTGGGCATTGGCATCCTCACCACCGCCGAGAAAAAGGGCCTGCTGCGCGATGCCGACCAGGGTGTTGCGCGGGACATGATGTGCACCCTGAACACGCCGGGCAGCCGGTTCGGCAAGCTGTCGGGTATTACTGCCATGACCGACGTTACCGGCTTTGGCCTGCTCGGGCATCTGGTGGAAATGGCTGACGGCAGTCAGTTGACCGCACGTCTGGATTACACCGCCGTGCCGCGCCTGGCCAGCGTCGATTTCTATATCGAGCAGGGCTGCGTGCCAGGGGGCACCCATCGCAATTTCGACAGCTATGGTGAGCGCGTCTCGACATTGAGCGAGCCGCAGAAACTGTTGCTCTGCGACCCACAAACCAGCGGCGGCCTGTTGGTGGCGGTCGAGCCCGATGCGCAGGGTGACTTCCTGGCGCTGGCCCGGGAATTGGGGCTGGAGCTGGCGGTCATTGGTGAGTTCGTCGAGCGACAGCGACATGCGGTCGAGGTGTTTTGATGCGAGACAACAGCGCCGACTACCGCGATATTTTCCTCAATGACATCCCCATGATGGACGTACGTGCCCCGGTCGAGTTCGATAAGGGCGCGTTTCCTGGGGTGATCAACCTGCCGCTGATGAACGACCTGGAGCGGGAGAAAGTCGGCACCTGTTACAAGCAACAGGGTCAACAGGCGGCCATTGAACTGGGCCATCGGCTGGTCTCAGGCTCGATCAAGGAACAGCGTATCCAGGCCTGGGCAGATTTCGCCCGCGCACGGCCCGACGGTCTGTTGTATTGCTTTCGCGGCGGGTTGCGCTCGCAGTTGACCCAGCAGTGGCTCAAGACCGAGGCCGGGATCGATTACCCGCGGGTCATCAATGGCTACAAGGCCATGCGTACCTACCTGATCGAGGTCACCGACAACGCAGTGGCCGAGTGCGATTTAGTCCTGGTGGGTGGCCTGACCGGCTCCGGCAAGACCGAGGTACTGGCGCAACTGGACAACGCCCTGGACCTGGAAGGCCATGCCAACCATCGCGGCTCCAGCTTTGGCCGGCACGCGACCCCGCAGCCGGCGCAGATCAGCTTCGAAAACGCCTTGTCCATCGACATCCTCAAGAAGCGTGCAAAAGGCGTCAGTCAGTTCGTTATCGAAGACGAGGGCAGGGCGGTCGGCAGCCGGGCGATACCGCTGTCGCTGTACCTGCGCATGCAGCGGCTGCCGCTGGTCTGGCTGGAAGAACGCTTCGAGAATCGCGTCGAGCGCATCCTCAAGGATTACGTGGTGGACCTGTGCGCCGAGTTCCTTGCGGTACAGGGCATCGAGCAGGGCTTTGGCGGGTTTGCCGCGCATTTGCGTCTGGGGCTGTCGAGCATCGTCAAGCGCCTGGGCGGCGAGCGTTATCAGCGATTGGCGGCGGCACTGGACGCCGCCTTGCTGGAGCAGGAAAGGTCTGGCGCGGTGGACCTGCATCGGGAGTGGATCAGCGGGCTGCTGGCTGAGTACTACGACCCGATGTACGCCTACCAACGCGACAGCAAGGCGCCGCGCATCGAGTTTGCCGGTGACCACGCGGCGGTCATCGAGTACCTGAAAGCCCGCGGTCGTCGTTAGAAGCTACAGCAGCATCGCGCCGATCAGGCCGCTGACGATGCCCACCAGCATGGTCAGCACCGCTACGGTCACCAATACCCTTGCGTCGAAGGATTTGCGCAGCATCAGCAGCGACGGCAGGCTGACGCTGGGCAGGGTCATCAGCAACGCCACGGCAGGCCCCATCCCCAGGCCCAGTGACAACATGGTCTGCACGATGGGGATTTCCGCTGCAGTGGGGATCACGAACAGGGTGCCGACCATTGCCAGCCCCACCACCCAGATCAGGCTGTCGCCCATGGACGCATCCACATGGGGGAACAGCCAGACCCGTGCCGCGCCGAGAATCAGCACCGCCACCACGTAAATCGGGATCGTGCTCCAGAACAGCTGCCACAGGGTTTTGCCCCAGCGGGTCAGGAAGTTCTGCTCAAGGGGCGCGCTGGCATCCGCCACCGCTTCAATGGCCTGCTCAGGCAAGACGTCCGGGCGGGCAATGCGCTGAGCAATCAGCGAGACACCCAAGACCAGCACCAGCCCGGCCACCAGTCGCAGCGCCGTGAAACCCCAGCCCAACACAAAGCCCATGAACACCAGGGTTGCGGGGTTGAGTACCGGGTTGGCGATCCAGAACGCCAGCGCCGCGCCCACCGACACCTGCTGACGACGCATGCCGGCGGCCACCGGAGCTGCGCAGCAACTGCACATCATGCCCGGCAAGGCGAACAGGCCGCCGCGCAGGGTCGAAGCGAGCCCGGCGCGGCCGAACAGGCGTAGCAACCAGTCACGAGGGATCAGCACTTGCAGCAGCGAGCCCAGGATCACCGCCAGTACAGCGGCTTTCCAGATTGCCAGGAAGTACACCTTGGCATAAGCCAGGGCTGCGCTGAACGGTGCGTCCGGGTAGTCGGCCAGAATCGAGGCGCCGATGCTGTGGCTGTCGGCGGCGATGAAGGACTTCAGGTAATAGGGCGACCACTTGACGTAATAGAGACCGATTACCGCCACGGCGAGGAAGAGAAGAGGTTTCCACCAGAATGCCCAGCCGCGTGGCTGGGTGGCAGGAGGGGCAATGGACATGGGGCGTACCGGTTGGAGATTCGTAGCCCGCATCATAAACGATGCCCCGGCTGCCGTTATCAACCGATTGCTTTGCTTAAGCGGTTATTTGGACCAACCGACCTCAATGCTGCCGTCGCGGTTTTGACGGTAGATGGTGTAAGGCAACACCAGCGTGTCCACCACACCTGACGCGGCCATGTCGAGAAACAGCCCCGGCATGCTAAAGCCTGTCTCTTTTGTTTCCGGGTGGCCTGACGGCTGCGCATAGAGCATGCAGAAATCGAACATGACCCCGCTATAGACTCTTGGCACCGCGCCACAATCAGACCTGGCGGTTTTCAAATGCCGCCCGGTGGCGTGATCATCCTTGAATACGGTGACAATGGAGCCGCAGCCGGACAGCGCCAATGCAGCCAGTAAAACCGTCAGAAACTTCATGCCGCGCATCCCTGCAAAAGAAGCGCAGGGTAGCGTCCACTCACCTGTCAGTCCAGCCTGGCCGATTGTGCCGCCGGTTGCGCTGCTAAATGTGCAGCCATGCCAGGGTGCCCAGCACCACGCTGATGCCTGCCGCGCCGTAAGCCATGCGCTTGAGCCATTCCTTGCGGGTCAGCAGGGTGATGGCGGCCAGGGAAATGGCAATCTGGATGGCCGTCATGGCCTGGGCCCAGCGGTGATGCTGATGCAGCACCTGTTCCGATTTCTCATCCCAGACCGTTGCTTCGGCCTCCAGCGCCTCGGCCTTTTCCTTCACGGCTTCTTTTTCTTTCTTATAACGCTGCACTTCAGCGGTGTAGTGCGCGGAATCGACGCCAGGAATATGCGCGGCCAGTTCCGACAGGTTCTGGCGGCTGGATTTGGCCTGGTAATAATTCCATTCGTTGGAGGCTTCGGTTTTCTTGATCGCCGCGTTGTTCTTGTCCATGGCCGCTTCGCTTTCCGAAGAGCCCGCCTGGTAACTGAGCAGTGCGCCGACGGTCGCCATGATTGCCGTCATCACCGCTATCTTGCTGGCAAAGCTGTCGCCGTGAGCATGGGCATTTTTAGTGACATGCTCGACATGGTGTTCGTGGGGGCTGGGGACTTCGAAGCCTTCTGACATGGAAGTGGGTCTTTGCAAAGATGATGAAGCTGCGGATTGTAAGGCCAGTGATTGCAGAATGCCTCTTCTGTTTCAAGGCATTTCAGAAAGCTGCGGTTATAAGCCTGTGTGCGGCTATGCGTACAGCCATCCGGGTACAGCTCCCGGGTCAGGGGCAGCACCCCGCAGGCCTGCCGCGCTGAACTCTGGCGGATGGCAACACTCTTTGTTTTATGCGGGCAAAGCCGTTTTATACGGGCAAAGCCGCCGAGGCATGCGCAGTCCGTAAGCTACGATGTCGTAGGCAGGACCAGTCCAAAAGGGGAAAGGGCAAGATGGAAAACTACCACATCAAGAAAACTGCAACGTTCTGGGCGCTCACCCGCGAGGGCGCGGCCCACCCTTCGAAAACCGCAAGGACCAAGGAAGAGCTGGTGGCCTTGGCCCAGCAGTTTCTGCAGCACAAGACCGCTTCGCTGAAAATCCACAAGGAAGACGGCACCCTGGAGGAAGAAAGGACCTACCCACGCAGCGCCGACCCATCGAAAACGCCGGGCTGAGGTGGCAGTTTGCCTTTGTAACAAAGCTGATACTTGCTCGTATTAAATGGATACGATATTTTTGCGTCCCAACCCGCCTTGGGCCTTTCGATTGGGCGTTCCCGTCCGCAGTCACCCAAGCGCTTTGCACCGCAATCCTCCATCTCAACTTGCATGTCATTAGCTTTCGCCAATCTGGATCGAGGGCGACCTGATTCGATTGGTGAACCATGATGATTCAACGCTACAGGCGCCCGTTGCTGTGCTCTCTGGCTGTGCTTGCTGTTGCCTTGGGAGGATGGTCATGGCTGCGACCTGCTCCGCCGATCAAACCCGCCAAGCCCTCTACGCCGGCCATGCTCGAGCATTCGACACTCCCCGACGGCGTGGCGCTGACCCGTGTGCTGCCCGGCACCAAAGCCACAGAGCGCGTTGCACTGGCCGTGACCGCCCAGGATTTACTTTCCGACAAGCAATTGCAGGCCCTGAGCTGGGACGCCTCAGCGCAGATCGTCCAGGTCGTGTTGCCCGAGGGTGATTGCACCCTGCAGCAGAGTGCGTTCAACCATGCCCTGCAGGCCCTGGATGAAGCGCCCACGCTGGTTGCCGGAGTCGGGCCGGGCGCAACTCTTGCCTGGCGATGGCTGGCAGGTCAGGACAACGAAGATGCCCAAGCGATTTCCATTGGTTTCACCCTGGCGCAATCCTCCCCGGCCTCCGGTTCCTGTGACAGTCCGTTGCCCAAGAGCGCGCCCCATGGCCAATGGACGGTCGCCTGGGACGATGGCCAGGACGATACGCCCCCCGCATTCGTCCGGAACCAACTGAACATCAACAGCAAAAACAGTAATCACGACCTTCCACTGCCTGACGTGCTCGACAGCGAGTTGCGTCGCAAACTGATCGTCGCCAACGTGAGCGGCGGCGGTTTGGTGCCCTCGGCGGTGGAAGTGGTTGCCGAACAAGGTGCCGATACCGTGACCTTGTTCATGTCCGGTGACGGCGGCTGGCGCGACCTGGACAAGGAAGTGGCCGGGCATATGGCAAAGATGGGCTATTCGGTGGTCGGCATTGATGTGCTGCGCTACTACTGGGAGCACAAGACGCCCGAACAGACGGCTTCTGACCTGACCCAATTGATGCAGTACTACCGGCAGAAGTGGGGCACCAAGCGCTTCATACTCGCCGGCTATTCCTTTGGCGCCGACGTGATGCCCGCCGTCTACAACCGCCTGGCGCCTGCCGAACAGAACAGCATCGACGGCATTATCCTGCTGGCGTTCGCCCGCACCGGTAATTTTGAAATCCGCCTTGAAGGCTGGCTGGGTGGCGAAGGCAAGGAGACCATCACCGGCCCCGAGATGGCCAGGCTGCCAAGTGAAAAGGTGCTGTGCGTCTACGGCGTCAAAGAAAAGCGCAAGAGCGGCTGCACCGAACCGACCAACCTGGGTGAGACCTTGCAACTGCCCGGCAGCCATCACTTCGACAGGGACTACCAGGCACTTGCCAGGCACGTGGTTGCCGCCATCAACAAGCGGCAGAAGAAAGCCTGATACGGGTAGACATCGCTTCGGCTTATGCACAAAAACCGGGGATATCTCTGTGGATAACTCCGGCGGCATCAGGGCAATCATGGCGTCTGCGGGGTGGACAGTAAACGATCAGTGAGCGTTCGCTGTGGACTCCATGGTTGGCAGTCATCGGTGGGAGCGAATCTGTGTTCTGCCGCAGCTACTGGTCTGAACACAGATTCAATGTGGGAGCGAGCTTGCTCGCGAAGGCGTCAACCCTGAGACGTTGTCGGTGACTGACGCACCGCAATCGCGGGCAAGGTGAATCGCCGCCCCGGTCGCACCAACAGATCCGGTTTGCCCAGCGGGATTTTTGTCGGCGCTTTTTATTCAAACGCCAGAAACCACGAAGCCCCTGATTTCGTTAAAAATCAGGGGCTTCGTGTTGTTTCAATGTGGCGGTGAGGGAGGGATTCGAACCCTCAACTTGCCGCATGCGGGCCGCTGTACGCCGCTAGGCGCTGGCCCACACAGTATGTCAGTAGGCGAGCAGCGGTATGGATAGGCCCCGATTTGGTCCTAGATTGGTCCTAACGATTCAGCCAGCTACCGCTGGTTCATCTGGACGAAACCCCATCATCTGCGAAACGAGGCCTGCAAGGCTTTTTGTATCGCTGGGAATCCATCGCCCGTAGTGCTTCTTCACCATTGTGGTATCGGTGTGCCCTAGTTGTCGAGCAACCCATTCAACGGGCACATAACTCGACAGCGCCTGGCTGGCGAATGTGTGGCGGCATTGGTTGGGGCCTCGATGCCGGACCCCGACGGACTTGAGGTGGTTCGCGAACCATCTACCAACACTTGATGCGTGCCAGGGTTCGCCACTTTGCCCGTTACGGAACACAAAGCGAACATTCTCCTTCTTGATGCTGATGTTATCCCGCTGCACGACCGTTATCGAGACGGGCGGCAGGGCGCTGGTGATTGCATGCTGCGCGCGCAGATAGGTAAGCGCCGGATCAATCAGCTCAACCCGCCTTGCGCGACTCTTCTCTTTCGGGATCTTGTATTCCGTTTCTACCCGTGCACGACGCACCATAATCGTGCCTCCCTCCAGATCCACGTCATCCCACCCCAAGGCAATAAGCTCAGAAACAGACAGCCCCGCCCAGCAGTCGAACAGAATCATATTGATGTCCTGCTGGCGAGCTACCTTTATCTTGCTCAGTGCATCCATCTCTTCCCGGGTGAATGGGTCGGCGCTGTCTTCGTCGGTATCCCGCTCGATATTCTTGATGCGCTCTAGCGGATTCGCCCGTATAGCGCCGTCGGCATAGGCATCACCCCAGACCCCGCGAACAACGGTGAATATGTCGTTCACTGTTTTAGGTGACAGCCCCTGCTTTAATAGGTGCGCCTGGAACAACTCCAAATCGCTTTTGTTAACGTCCGCTATTCGCTGCTTACCAAACCTGGCTGTGACGTGATTCGCTTTGTACTGGTAATTGCGACTGGTGCTGGTGGCCTTCTTTGCAAGCTGGACCTCCATCCAGCGCTCAACGCCGTCGACAACAGTGCGTTTCGAGTCGCCGCCAGCGCGACCAGACAATGCTGCGGCCCGGGCGGAATCGGGGAAGTGGGCTAGATAATCGAACCGCCCCTCCTTTATCTCTGACAGGATCGTCTGGCGCTTGTTGCTGGCATAGGCGATGGACGCTTTGTTGATCTTGACGACGCCGGTCAGCGGCTCCTTGCACCGCTGACCGTTTAAATAGAACGATATGCGCAGCAGATTCCCCTGGATCTCGACACCTACTGGCAATTTCTCGGTCATGGCTTCCCTTCCATCCAAACTTCAATGGCCTTGCGGCTGTAAACGATTCGGTTTGCCGGGTCTTTGCGCCAGTGCTTGCCCTCCAGCCATAGGCCGCCAGAGCGATACTTGCGTGCCGCCTCGGTACTTATGCCGAAGATTGGCATAAGTAGTTCTTGGCGAAACCACGCGCCAGGGTGTGTCTGGTACTCAATTTTCTGGGCTGCTGCCATGATGGATTCCTCTGCTTGCTTGAAGGTGCCGCCCTATGGCGGCAGAAGGTGGTTAATCGATCCGGTAGTACACGTAGCAATCGACGCCCTGGGCCGTGAGCGACTTATGCATGGCTTGAACTCCGACGCTATGTTGGTTGCCTTGGCCCGACCAGGGCGTATCCAAGTGCAAACCCTGCTGGTGGTAGCCGTGCCTTTTCTGGATGTATCCGGGGAGACCATGTTCAGTGTCGGCGCGCACGCCGGGGATCGGGATAACCACGCGATCAAGGTTCGCGCTACCGCCGTCATTAGTGCAGGCAGCAGCGGCAGCCTTGCCAGCCTGGATAGCGATCTCGACCTTTGGGCCGCGCGCCGCAAGTTCTTCTTTTGTCATGGCAATACGATTCCTCGCCCGCCGATTGGCAGGCTGCTGGTTGTTATAGGAGGAGAGGGGGGAATCAGCGTTTCATGAACGTGATCCAGTGAGTTTTCTCGCGCTTGCCAGACTTGTGGCCAAACAACGGCTGCTCATCAGTCAGGGCAAGAATTTCACTGCAACGGATCTGCGTTTCGTTCCATTTGAAGATCAGGAACTGGCCCGGGCGAAGAACGCGGAAGCACTCAGCGAAGCCTTTACGAAGATCGTCGCGCCAGTCATCTGTGAGAATTCCGTACTTCAGCCTGAGCCAGCTTTCGCGCCCTGCGCGCACCAGGTGCGGCGGATCGAACACCACCATGTTGAAGCTGGCGTCAGGGAAGGGCAGTTGCCGGAAGTCCATGATGACGTCCGGCTCAACCTTCAGTACCCGGCCGTCACACAACACATGCTCTTCATCGCGGATGTCGCCGAACAGCGCACGCTGGTCCTGCTTGTCGAACCACATCATTCGACTGGCGCTGCAGGGGTCGAGAACTTGTGCATTCATTTCTTCGGCCCCCGGTAAATGTTCCATGCCATGAACAGAATTGCGTAGACGGGGATGATCATGGCGTCACCTCTGAGTCCTCTGGAATATCCTCGAACTTGTAAGTCTTGATGACGCGCTCTTCGACGCCCGAGACCTTGATGAATTTGGCCTCTTCAACCCATGGGTATGCGTCTGGCTCGCCGTGCTTGCCTCCGCCGCTCATCTCACAAAAGGCGAGAGCACGGCCATCGGGCAGGATGAAGGCCTTCACATCGACCTCGTAGTTGCGCCCCCAGCTGTAGTGGCACCAAGACGGAACTCCAGGGGCGCCAACTGCGCTGTAACGCCCCTCGTTCACCGCATCATCGTGCGAACTCTCATCATAAAGCTGATCCAGATCCTCGCCGGACATGGACGCCAAATCTTCAAGCGTAACGAGCCCATTTGGTGCGTCGCGCAGACTGTCGTACTTGTAGCCGAAAGCATCGATTCCGTGATGCATCACCAGTAGCTTGGCCACCTGGCTTGCCGTGAGGTTGTTCAGTGCGTGGTGGATGTTTGCATCGAGCATAGGGGCTCCTTGCCGCTATAGCGGCTGAGATGGTGGCTTTTTAGTTTGTCTATGCGAAGATCCGCCGCTAATTTCTAAGGAGCGGATATGAAAGATATGAAATGGACAGAGCATCTGAGCGTTATAAGCTCCGCAGCATCCATCACCGGTGTATCTCTTGTATGGCTGCAGGCTTTAACTAAGGAGGCCAACTTTATGACGGCCATCTTTGGCGGTGTGGCTAGCGTCGTAGGGGCTCTTTTTTCTATTGGATCCTTGGTCGTTGCCATCCAGCTATTCGCGCTTGGTCATCGCTACTTCAGGTCTCGCTTTCCAGGGGCAGTTCCTGCTTATTGGCTTTTTGGGGGAGCCGTCACGATATGGGCAGAGTTTCTGCTTCAGGTTGTTATTTGGTGGTTCGTCAAAGATGCTTGGGCTACCCGGTTCTCGTGATCAGTAATTAGCAGGAGTGCAGACACACCCTTGTCAGGACTGCGGAACTTCGGTATGCCGACGGAAGCCCATCGAATAGATCAGCTCTGCCCGGTTCTGGCCGATGCCGTCGATGCGCTTCAGCCAGACGATTGACTCGTCTCGGGATGCCACCGATACCGGCGCGGGCTGCTCGGCAGTGAGTGGGTTTGGCGAATAGCGCAAGGCAGACTTGTATGCAGCATCAAGCGCATCATCCAAATCACCGCCATTCTTCTTGGTCTCGTTGAAGGCAATGATCATCTTCGCGCGAACGTCGTAGCAGCGCTCAACCGGCATACAAGCTACCTGCACATCCTGTGGCCTGGTCAACTGATCAATTCGCTCATCCGCTGCGGTCAGGCGCTGTTGCAGCTCGTTGATTTTGAGCTGCTGCGTGTTCCAGGCCCGGCCGACATTGCTGCATTCCTCCGGCGATTCCTGCGCACAGTGAGGGCATATAGCGTCGTTGTAGTCGCCGGTATCGGCTATCGCATCACCGCCACCGCACTGAAAGCTGGGGTAGACAACCCCGCACCCCTGGCACTCGACAATGAAATAACCGCCAGTGTTGTCGTGAGACACCAGCCCCAGCTTTGCCCGGGCTGTCCTATTTTTGCTGTGACCTTCGCCGCTCATACAGCCTCCCTCGTTACCAGATCATGGGCATTCACAACCGTCATGCCGAGGCGTTCGGCAATCAGGATTTCCAGGCGGGCGCCTTTCGAATGCTCCCACCCGGGGAGCGTTGCAACCGTGTCGCAGTCCATCAAAGCCACGATGTCGCGGCGCATGCAGTCGCTCCACGAGGCGCCGTCGGGATTCAATTCGGCGGGGTTGGTGACTGTGTGCCCGCCGGCGCGCAGGTTGGTGGTCATGGCGTGGAAGGCGGCGAAGTTGAGGCCGGGCAGGCCGGTCATGGGCCCGCTGAGGTAGATGCGCTTCATGCAACCTCCTTGTCATGACCCTGGCAGCCACCGCCGGCGAAATCGAAGCCTTCACACGGCGGCCCGAATGGAAGCACCTCTTTACCCTGGGCCAGCGCTTCGAGCAGGTGGTCCTTCGCCTCGTCGGCGGTGCATTCACGCCCGTCGACGCGGAACATGCCTTTGAGTTGGCGCTTGCTGAAATCGCGAATTGCCCCGCGCACGCTTAGGTGAATGTGAAAGGTCCGGCCGTGCGGACCGAAGGGATCAGCCGGTTTGTTTTCTGTGGGCATGGGGCGTCCTCGCATCATGAAATTGATGTGCAAATTTGATTGTTTGGTGGCACATTGCCTGCAAATTATTGGAGAGTTCTTATGTCTGGCGGTCCGACTGCAGTTCACATAAGCCTTGCCGTGACGGTGGGCGCCTTTTCGGTATCAGCTTTGAGCCTGTACTTCGGGTATTTGCTAATAGATAGTGGAACGGCAGGCCCGGTTTCCATTGACGTTACACATGGCGCTACGAAGGTGAACTTCTTCAGTTTTGGTCCAGGCGTTGCATTTGGGCTTTTCGGGGCGGCTATTGCCTGGACGACAGTCAAGACGCTAATCAAAAAAGGCTAGCTGTCGAAGAATCCGCATGCCGATCCAACGAACCACCGTGACCGCCTTGCTGTTGCCGATCGCCTTGTAGCGTGGGCCGTCTGGGCATAAACCCAGAACCCTGCCGCGCCAAGGAATGCGCGTGTAGTCGTCGGCCATGCCTTGAAGGCGTTCGCACTCGCGGGGAGTGAGTCGACGGACAGCACTGGTGGAAGACACAACGTTGGGGCCCAGGGATGAGTCTGTGTTGTCGACTTGCTTGCCGTAGTTGCCGGTCAAGGTCTGGGCTACGTCGCGGCATGCGACTATCGGCTGCCCACGGCCTGTTCCGTCCTCGCTCCCATCGAACCCTTCAGCTTTCAGCGTATGGGTGATGTCGCCGGTGATGCAGACGGCGACCTGGCCGCCGGCGTTGGCGTGGCTGCCTGAGTGATTCATCGCGCGGAGTGTGGGAGCGATAAACCCGGCATCAGCGCCGTGATCCTTGCAGGAGAAGGCCAGCACCGCGTTCTCTTGGCCGTTGTTGCGGCCCAGGGCAAAGGCGAGCTCGTCGCTGACGCCCGGGTCTTGCGTGCCATGGACCACCAGTAGGCCCGACTCAGCATCCTGATTGGTCGCGCTGCCAGCGGCCTTGCCGTTGGCGTTGAGTGTGCCGGCGATCAAGTGCCCTGCCTGGGCGTGGTCGACATCGGCGCCGCCATCTGTGCTGCGCAGCGCGCCGGCGACCGCAAGAAAGTGACCCGCCGCTGCGCCCTCCGGTCTTCCGCCAGATCCACCACTGTATGCGTTACTTGTGAAGGCTCCGATGACATCGGGCTGAACAAAGAACGTCTCGCTATCCAGATCGTTGCGGCCTTCATGATGGGTGAGGGTGCCAGCCTTCTCGATGGATCCGGACAGGCGCCCGGCGCCGAAGGCTTGGATTCCCCCGAACATCGATACAGCAGGCCCGAAGTCGCCTTCGCAGCTCGGGCAGCCATAAGCGCCTAGCTGCTCGGGGAAGACGTATTCACATCCTTCTCCGCACTGGAGCGCAGGGCCGAAAGGAGCTGTTCCGGTAACGTCCTGCCCCTTGCCCCGGCGCGGCGCAGTATCCCGGCGCACGCCTTCTCGCTCAAAAAGTACCTCGAGGGGATCGAACCCGTCTCGAGCACTTGCGACAACGAACACACGGCGCCGTCGTTGGGCCAAGCCGAAATATTGGGCGTCCAGGACCCGCCATGCGATTGTTCTTTTGGGTCCATACACACAACCAGCGTCCTGCCACCGCTTCCCTGGAGGGAGCAGCTCGCAGTCTTCCCCAGCAAGCGCGCCAAGAAAGCATCCGAAGGCGTTGCCTTTATCGGAGAGGACGCCGGGGACGTTCTCCCAGACGATGACGCTGGCGGGCTTTCGCTGGCCGGCGCGAACATAGTCAACTGCATCTGCAAGCTCCACGTATTTGATGGTGAGGGCGCCGCGCGGGTCTGTGAGGCCTTCGCGCATACCGGCAACCGAGAAGGCCTGGCATGGGGTGCCGCCGATCAGCACGTCCGGCGCCGGGATCTTGCCGGCCAGCACCAGGGCGGCCAGCTTCGTCATGTCGCCGTGGTTTGGCACGTTGGGGTAGTGGTGGGCCAGCACCGCCGATGGGAAAGGCTCAATCTCGGCGAACCAGGCGGCTCGCATGCCCAGCGGGTGCCAGGCTTGAGTTGCAGCCTCAATGCCAGAGCAAACTGAGCCGTAGGTGATTTCCATAGAGGGATCCTCGCCGGTATATTGGCGTGAATTTGCGAGCGGTTTGGGGAATCAAGTGCAACAAAATCTATTTCATTACACTGATGCTTTGGCTATTAAATCAATTCTCGAAAATCGTGAGCTTTGGTTGAGCGATATCCGATTCTTGAATGACTCGCAGGAAATGAATGATGGCGTCAAATATATTGTTGAGGCACTAGTTTCTGATTTGCCGGATGTTGGGCTTAGTGTCGGTGGCACTCTGTACGCCAGAGATTATCTAATGGAGGCATTTGATGATCATATTTCGTACGGTATCGATAGTGAGCCCACATTTGTCTGTTCGTTTAGTGAGGCTGGAAATCAGCTAAGTCAATGGCGCGCATACGGTGGTTATGCCATTGAGTTTGATCGGGAATTGATTCAATCTGCACTAGATCTTTTTGTCTGCATTTATAATGACGAAGAAAAAAAGCATGCTGCGTCCTACATGGTGCGTGAAGCGATCCATGAGCTAGCTTCTGATATTGAGAAGCATGGCGAGGTAAGCCCAGAGGGCGTGATGTGCCTTTCTATGCTGGTGCGTACAGCATCAATATTCAAAGATCAAAGCTTTTATGAAGAAAAAGAAGTTAGATGCGCAGTTGATATTCCTTTGCCAGACTCCGAATTAAAGTTCAGATCACGAGGCGGGCTTTTGATTCCGTATGTAACTTTGGCCTTTCCATTTGCAGCTATCAAAGCTATTCATGTTGGGCCAATGCGAGACCAAGAGCTTGCGTTCACGTCAATGAAGGCGCTTGTGTCTAATGTTACGCATGATTTCATATCTAATAGTAATGAGTCGATTTCGGAGATTAATGTTGTAATGTCAAAGATCCCATATCGAGCGCCATAATTCGGTAGACATGGACAGTTAAAATCGCAGAAGGTCTGGTTAGGCAGCGGCCAGAGCTTCCTGCTTTGGCGGCCACTCTGAGAAACCAACCTTCGGCGCCTTGGTTTTCGGATTGAGGATTGGCTTACCCTTGGCGTCAGTCAGTACCGCCTTTGCCCTGATCTTCAGATCACGACAGAGCAAAGTCTTGCGAGCCAACTCCATGAACTGCTCGGCGTACTGCGGAGCGTCAAATAGCGGCGAGAGCTGGCGGACCGTACCCCCCCATAATCTTCTCGGTGCGCTTGGCGACCAGCTCCAGCCATTCAGCCTCCGGGATCGTCTCGACGCCGCCAGGAGCCTTCGGGTTCTTCCGTGTGCCGGCCGTCTTCTTGCGGGCCTCGGTCTTGGCGACATCGAGGGTCATTCCAAATACTGCGAAGGTGCTCATGGATTCTCTCCAGTCAGGCGCCGCCCTCCGGTGATCGGATGCGCAGCGTGGGTAATGGGTTATTCGTCGCTACAGATGCGCAGCGCCTGCCGCTGGTAAGCGATTTCAAGTTTCCGCGCCACGTTTTCGGGTATCACGTAAATGTGGCGCGGCGGGGTAAGGAAGGGCGCCGATCTTTCGCGGCCGAGAGCGTGTATGTGGTGAAGCATTAGCGTGACCGCCTCGGCCTGCTCAGCAATGCCATGCCACTCCATCAGCTCCTCAAGCACAGTTCGTGTCGCGGGCTTCGTCCAAACCCTCAACTCTTCCTCGTCGCCATCCCTGCGCTTTCGAGATGTCTTTGCTGACCTCTCTGCTTGGTTCATCGCCATAACCTGGCTCCTTCAATCCGCTCGGCGGAAGGTGAAAGTGTTCGGCCCGACGGCGCTGGCGGACCTTTACGCTGATGCGCCTCATGCTGCGACCTTCTGCTGACTCCAGGCGCCGACCGCTTCAAATATTCGTGCGGCGTGAGCTTCGTCCAGCGACATAGCTTCCGGAATAGCGATCCAGCCAGAGGCCACCATCTGGCTTTGGTTGGCCGAATCGCGCAACTCCTTGTAGCAATGCTCAATCACGTCTTCCAGGTGGTCGGAGAGGTAGACGCCATCAGGCGCAATCTCAACCGACTTGCTGTAGCGGTCACCGCGAGCATCGATGCAGAGAGCGCTGAGATAGATCGTCCAGCGATGGGAAATCCCACAGACGGCCTGGCCAATCTTCCCGGGCGCGATGTTCTTGAGCGACTTGTAATTGATCATGCCCTGACGACCGCTGGGATCGATATTGACCACGGCCACATGATTGGTGGACAGCAGCGCCCGGCAGGATCGATCAATCCGGGCTTGGAGGTTGTGCGGCTTTCTTTTGCTCATATCGCCTCCGCGAGCTTCCGCAGGATCTTGCGCTCTGCCAGGGTAAGGCGCTTCTTGCGGCGCTTAAGGATTGTCTCCGGATCAACTCGATCTGCCCGGGCGGGCAGCGGCTTGAACTCGAATGACTGGAGTGATTTCACCGACCCGCCCTGGGATAGGAAGAAGTCGCGGGCGGCATCGATGCGGGCTTGCTCTTGCTCGAGGGTGAGAGGTCTTCCGGGGTTCATGCTGCCACCTGCTGCAGGGTTACCCCCGGCATGCTGAAGGTTGAACCTTGTGCTTCTACAAGGTCGTCGAGGTTTTGCCAGTTGATCGTTAGAACCGTAATAGGGGCTTGGCCAGCGGCGACCGCTTTCACCAGGGCCTCCATGTCGGTGACGCGGGCCTCCACCTGTGCTTGCTTAGGCGCGACCTTTGCGGACGGCGCCACCGCCGTTGAGCGCAGGGCGGGTTGCTCTGCCTTCACAGGCTCAGAGGCCGCCGGCGTTGCGCTCATCCTGGCTTCATCGGCCTTGCGCGTAGCTGCATCGAGCTCCAGTCGGTCAGCCTCTTCCTTGCGGATTCGCTCGCGCTGGGCCTCTTCTTTTTTCAGCTCGGCTTGCTTGTGCTCGTTGATTCGGACTTTGATCAGTGAAACCAAGTCGTCATTGGCTTTCGTTACGAGTTGCTGCACATCGTTGAACAGAAAGACGTGGTCGACTGCTAACTCGGCCAGGCTCGACAGATTGAGGCGAATTGCGTCGGCCGACTGGCTGGCGGCGATCTTTGCCCTTGCCAGTTCGGTATCTACTGCATCCTGGAGACTGGCTATGGTGCGCTTGTTCTTCATAGCGCCAGCGAAGTCAGAAGCCACCGGCGGTAGAACTACCCGGCCGAGCGTCTTGTTGATCGACGAGACGTGATCCGTCAGCGCGCTTTCAGCCTTCTGCTTGATGTTGGTCTTCACCAGCAGTTCTTGTGCCTTCACCAGCTTATCGACCTTCAGCCGGGTTTCGCGGGCATGAGCGCTGATCCGGTCCAGCGAAGAAAACAGTTCGTCGATGGTTTGAGTCTGCGACAGCGCCTGCTTCTTCGCAGTATCGACAGCAGTTTCAACATCGCTGCACCACTTCACGGCTTTCTTGGCGTCGGCGAAGTCCTGATCGGTCGTCAGCGTGGTTTTCACCGCATCGATGACCGCCAGCGCTGAATCTTCGAACACTTTGAGGTTGCTCTGAGTGACCATGCCTGTCAGTTCAATGCGCAACGCCGGCAGCTCGTCAGGCGCTTTGCCGACGACGATCGATGGCGCGTCGGCCATTTCGAAAGAGGCAAGATCGGCTTCGAACTGCTTCCATCCCTCGACCAGTTGCTCGGCGCGCCCAGCGACTGGTCGGTACTCCAGCGATACGAAGTTTTGCTCGGTGCCATCGGAGCAAACAAAGATCACTCGCTCTGCGCCGCTCACCAGCAGCTGCTGCTCAAGCTGCCAGTAGTAATGAGGCTGAAGGCTCTCTGCGCGCACCTGGGCGACGAGAGATTCATTCCAGAGCTTGTGCTCAAAAAGGGTATCGCCAAGCATTGTTGCGCCATCCATCGAAGCCAGCAGGTTGCCGCTGGTGCCGACGATTGGGTAAAGCTCCTCGCCGATCTTCTCCTCAACCAAGGGCCTGGCCAACGCTTCGGTGGCGTGGCCCTTGTCGAAGATGCGCTGCTGATTCGGCGTGACTTCCGGCGTGATGCCGGTTTTCTTCGCGGTAAGCAGGTCGGTGCGGCTTTGATACTTCGAAGCGCCCATCATTGCCGGAGCCTCGGAAGCAGTGAAGTACTGGGACCGGAGGGCGTGCCATTCAGCGCTGCCCTGAGCTACGTTGTGGATCTTCATGCGGACTCTCCTTCGATTGGCGCGAGGTTCTTGATCAGCTCGATCTGCTGCTCGCTCAGGGTGTATTTGCTGCTGACAGTGGCGATCAGGTGGTCCGGTGAAGACCGGCCCGCTTCAACGGCGGCGCGCCACTTGGGGAGATTTTCTTGAAGCTTTTCGTCTGGGTAGTCTTCCAGCGCGGCCGGCTCAGGCATTGATTCTGGCTGGCGCGGCGTATTGTCCTCGCGCGGCCCGTCGTCGAACACCTTGCCCTCCATTTCGTCGGCCGTAGGGGCTGACCCGACCTCGGGAAACGCCTTGCGCAACGCCTGAGCCTCCGCGCACTTAGCTAGCTGGGCATATGCGCGACGCTTCCACATTGCGTTTGGCGCGGCCGTGTCCTTGCTCGCCGTGGCGTAGTTCTCAAGCCAGCGCTCGTTTGCCGTGTACTCGGCGACCAGGCCGTTGCTCATCTGCCGCTTCACCGTCACCCGACACCATTCGGGATAGGTGACGTCTAAACCGCTTAGCTTTGCTGTCACTGGCGGGCCATATTCCGGCTCGCTGATGCCCGCATACTGGCCGGTGCGCGCCGCCTGTATGCGGTAGAGGCCGATGCCCGGCATTACGGTGTCCACCATGCCTCGTCCTTTCTGGTAGATCGGGACGATGTGCACCGGCTTGAGCATCGGGTCGAGCTGGGCGGCCTTGCAGTAGGCCAGCACCATTACAACTGAGTTGTGCGCAGCGCCTGGGTAGAGGCTGCCGCTGAGCACTTCAACGAGCGCATCCTCGGAAATGGCCGGCAAGTTGTCGGCCTGCTTCATTACTGCGGACATGAGTTTCTCCCGCGCCATCCGTGCTCGGGGCGCTGCGATTGAATAGAAGGGGTTACTGAGTGATGTGGGCTGCGTAGGCGCTGGCCAGCATCCAGAATGCGGCGAGGAGTAAGGTGATCGCTGATCCGCGCCAGTAGGCCATGCGGAGGGTGCGTTGGCGGGCGGTCATGGTGCGCAGTGGTATGCACCACCATGCCCGCGGTTGCAGTAGAATCGCCCGTCGTCGGCGTTCGGCATTCCGTACTCGCTTCCGCATCCGCAGCGGACTTCTGAGTCCATGTTCTTTTCAGCGCAAAACTGTTCGGCAAGTTCGACAAGGTTCGGAACGTGGACCGCAGCCGGCGCTATCGCCTCCCACACTCCATCCACAAGCTTGATTCGAGGCTTCAAGTGCGCACGACTGCTCATGCTCGCACCTCATAAGCCAGTGTCCACTCGCCACACAGGCAGGCCCGACGGCTCCATGCTTCCGGGTTCTCGATATGGGCTCGCTCAGCGGCCTGCATGGCTTCGAACATGGTATCGCCCTTGAAAACCATCAGCACCCGATCACTGGGGACGGCCATGCATTCCGGTAGATCTTCAAGCTGCTCGTCTACGAGCGATTTAACTGGGGATGTGGTCATTGAGCCACCTGCTTGCGGTAGCCCGCGTCGTAGGTGATTGCTGCTTTTTCACGAATTGATGGCCGCTCCGGATCCTTACCCATAATCAAAGCGATATCGGTAACTGCAGCCTCCCGCTCTTCCGCCTCGATCTGCTCGGGCGTGCGGATTGGGCGAAACACCTGCATGCCCGAGACGGTGCGCAACGGGTCTGACTGGTACTGATTTTTCTTGTGCATGCCAGTGAACCGGAATACTGGGAAACCGGTATCTGGTTCTACGCCAATCACGATGCAGGTCGTGTATTCCTTGCGAGCCTCGTTCCAAAGTACCTCACAGGCCACTCCAACTGGCGGTAGGCCTTCGCCCACCCAAGGCGCTGGGCGCAGGGTCACGTAACTGAAAGACTCGCGCCGCGAATTATGGAAAGAGCCGCACGAAGGATCGCCACCGCCATACGGGAACGATTTCGCATGCTCAAGGTTTTGGTGTTGGGTTTCGCCCAGCCAGAACTCTTTGATGCCAAATCCAGTTTCGTGCAGGCCGTGCGCATACGCCCATTCAGGCGCCTTGCTCCAATCAATGTCCTTGCTCATGCCGCTCTCCTTTGGCGCCGCCGGATCGTATCCGCCAGGCGGTCACAGTAATGGTTGAACTCTTCGATGGTGATGAGTTGGTCGGTCATCATCCGCGTGATGATTCGCTGGACATCATTCGATTCGCCGGGCCTGCATGCAGGGTGGGCAAGTCCTTCCAGGGCTTTGTCGATCAGGATGTGAGGGCTCAAAATCCGCACTCCTCAGATTCCTGCTGCCATTGTCTGTCGAGCGCTACAGCACGCTTGGCGTGAGGCCTCAGTAGGTCAATGGCGATGTTTTTGAGGTTCGCCCGACTCCCGAGCAGGTACAGCGCGTTTTCTCGGCCATCGAAGCGAGAGCCCCAGGTGGCGTTCGCAATGACCAGTCTGGCGAATGCGTCCTTCTGATCCTCGCCATCTTTTTGCCGATCAACCAAGTACATCTGTACCGCACTGGCGAACTCGTCGGCGGTGGCGCGACCCTTGTCGGCCTTGCGATAACCCCACTCGACGTCGTTTCCGTCCATGAGGCGTTCTGCATTCGATTCGGCCCACTCCAGTTCGGCGGGATCTTCGTCACTCACATCTGGCGGCAGCCTGGCATCGTGCCGCGCTTGAGCTGATTGCATTGCTGATTGCATGACTGCCTCCATATGGCGGGTTACTTGATTGCTTGCTTGATCTCAGCGTCACGCTCGGCACCGCTCAAGCGCGCCCAACGGTCATGCTGGAAGTTGTGATCGTCCAGCGCCGCCTGATTGCCCGTGCGGCAAGGTTCGCAACAGCCCTCGTACAGAGTGCCTGTTGCCTCACCACACTGAGGGCAGTCGAAATGCTCATCGCTCATGGCGACCTCCAGTGTTTGGGGTTAGGCGGAAACTGATGAATTCAATTTGTGGTGCCGAGCCATAGCCATCCAATAATCTCGGTTAGCTTTTGCCCGCTCGACCATTGAGTTGGGGCCGTGCTTCTTTCCGAACATCATTCTGTAGTTCTGGCTCCTGGCTCTGCCCACGCATTCGCGAACATTCATGACTCTCTCCATTCGTTGGTTCACCTGCATTACGTCAACACACATTCCTCCCGCTGGTTGCCGATGGGCGCGGGGTGAGTGCTGACGTAATAGAGGCGGGGAAGGGTGCAGACGCCCGGCACTGCCCGGGATGTGTCGAGTCTGGCCAGCTATGCCCTCGGACTCGCCTGCGGTGTTCGTCTTCGTTTTGGTTGGGCCTGCCAGCTCCCTGGCTGATGCGCGGCGACATCGTCGGCCCTGCTTTCCGCTGCCTGTCAGGATGTTGGGCGCAGCCTTCAGGCTTGCCGCGCCGCGCAGATGAATCGTTGACCTACTTCATGGCCGTATCTCCTATTGCTCGCTCACTGGGAAGGCAGTGGCCACCTGTTGAATGGGGTGCCGGTTACGCTGTCCGGCTCCTGCGCTCTGTGTGGCCGAGGCCAAGTCGAACAGGACGGTGGTGATGCAGGTGGGCGGTTATAGGCCGCGATTTCGTCCGCATCGGTGAAGTGATTCGCGAGGAGCTACCTCTGGCATTGCCCGCGGCCACTTTCTGCGCGGCCGTTCTCGGTGGCTGGCCTGATTACGAGTCAGGTGCCTTGCACTGCTGAATCACTTCCCGATGCGCTCTCATAGAGAGAATCGGGTGGTTTCGCCGGGTTCGTCCTGACCACCCAGGACCTCAACCATCACCGGAATAGGGCAGTTTGCGACAGGCTGTCGTTGGTGCTGGTTGATCAGTCGTAGAGCCCGTAGCTCAGGTCGTCTGGGTCGCAGTCGATCACCAGAACGGCGTTACCGAAGTACAGGGACGCCAACATGCGCTCCCAGTCAGAACGGATCGACATGTTTATGGCCACTTTCTTTTCGTCGAGCTTGGCCGAATAAACCTCGCCAAATTCGTCACACTTCCGCCAGTGGTTTGCTGCATCGCGCTGACCTGTGATCTTCACGTGCATGCTGTGCTTCAAGGAATAGTTCTCGCGGCGACGGTGGTGACTTGCTCGATCTTCCGGCTCTTCATCAAAGTAGATGTGCATGAACTTGATGCCAGCTCCGTAGCTGTCACCTTCTTCGATGCGGATCTCGGGGCGCTCCCAGTTCTCTTCGGCGGCTTTATCTTTATGGTCGTCGATAAAGGCTGTGAGCAGATTGTGGAGCGACACTTCGCCAGTAATCAGGCCCTTGCCGTCCAACACCTCGGCTATGGACTTGTCGGCCTGCTCGATGATCGTCGAGTGCACGGCGGCTGCCTCCCAGCGCTCGCGCAGGGCATTCGCAACCAAGCCGTTGTAGCGCTGAAGCTCAAAAACATCAGAGACGTTGGCCGGCAGCGCGGCCTTGACAGCCTCCTTGATGGCGCCGCCGAAATCGCCGTAGGAACGGAAGGTGTCGCTCACGACTTCTTTGAACAGCTTCTCGATGCCTTCGTCGATCAGCTCGCGTGGACGGTCTGACTTGGCGTATGCAGTGACGCGCTCGGCAAGCAGCGCTTGAAGGGTTTGTTCGCTCATTTGATGCTCCGTGCTTGATCGGTTATTTTCCCAATGCACCCGTCACCAGGTGCATCAGTGAAAAGGCCGTCACGCCGCGAACAGGTCTTGCTGGCGCGGCTGCGGCGTGCAGCGCTGGACCCCGTCCCATATGGCTTGCTCCAGCAGTTCGGCGTCCCGCTCAAGCTCAGGGAAGACTCCGGCGAACTCGCTCACGGCATCTCGAAGCGCGGCTGCTTCACGCTGCAGGGCTGGAATTACGATGCTGCGCATGTTGCCAATGGTGCGCAGGTCAAGGCTGCATTCCCGGCAAAGCCGTATGTAGTCGATCATGTACTTCGGCATTTCACTCCCTCCGGTTGGCCTCCCAATGCACCCGGGCAACCAGGTGCATCAGTGAAAAGGCCCGCTTACTTGTTCAAATCAGCGATACACCGGAACCACAACAACATCGCCGACGAACTCGGCTATCCGTCGCGCCTTTGCCTCATCGCCGGCCTTGTAGACATCAAACACTTCGCCGGTCTTGGCGTCCTCGAGCAGCCAGCCAGCGGGGACTTTCTCTTTCTCGACTTCCATTGCGAATCCCTCATTCATCCAACAAGTTCAGCCACATCAGCCCGACGCGGCACCCGAAGCTCACTCAATCGACGCTCTGCCATCCGACGATCACGCCGCATGGGCTGATCATCTATCAGAGCGTGAATCGCGATGACTGCCGCAAGGACGACGCATACCGGTGAAATGATGTTCAGCTCTCTTGCCTTGTTCACAAGCTGAATGCGCTTTGAAACACTAAGCTTGCACATAGCGCTTGTGAGGCGATTTACGACGGACCCGGGAGAGATCCCAAAGGCCTTGGCGATCTCCTTGGAGGTCATGCCCTGAGCCACCAGCAATACGCACTGCAGCTCCCGGGGTGCTAGAGCCATCCCGAGCTGGCCCTTCCATGTGCCGCTGATAATTTCCATTGCTGTGACTCCCGGTTGTTTTCCCACTGCCACCGATGCGGTGGCAGAAGTGAAAATGTCCGTCATCCGTGATTGGCAAACTCTCCATGCAGTCGCTCTCTCAGAGCCCGCGCAGCCTTTTCGGCATCAGCAAGGTCATCAAACAAGCCTCCGGAGTGATTTTTGTAATTGAGACAAACTTGCACGTGCCACTTTCCATTCAGCGTCCGTGACACACCCTTAACTCCAGAGGTGTTGTTTCTTCGAAGAGGCTGGTTGTGGTTGTTTTGCTTGTGGTCACACTCGCGCAGATTTGCGAATCGGTTGTCTCCGCAAATCCCGTTGATGTGGTCAATCTCCGCTTCCGGCCAGCTCTTTGTCATGTAGAACCATGCCAGTCGGTGTGCCCGGTAGTTCCAGTGAGCAACTGACAGCAGCAGGTATCCGCTGCGATCTGGTCGGCCAGCCTCTTTGCCAGAAGGGATCCTCGTAAACACGCCTGTTTCTGGGTCGTACGAAACAAGCTCCAAGAGCCTGGAATGACTAATTAGCTTCATGAAATCTCCTGCTTTCCGCGAAATCCTTCTCAAGATCTCCTGGAGAGCATCCGGCCCGCGCTTGGCGAGCCGGCAATCTCTGAATCTTTCTCTCCAGCCGCGGGCCTTTCGGCTTGTTCTCCCGCTGGATAACTGTTCTTGGCGCTTTACGCTGCGCGCCCGGGTCAGTTGCCAACCCTCTGAACCGTTAAGGCCGGTTCATCGCTGCCTTTGAAGCTGGGCCGGTGTTGATCCGGCAAGGGGTGAATCTAAAGAGCGGTATTGCGTTCCGGTTTCCCGAGGCATCGCTGCCTGTGTTGCTGGCCGGTGTTTCGTTCGGCTTGGGGTAAATATAAGTCTGCTTATCTATAGTCGTCAATAAGCAGCCTTATATATTTTTCGATAGACACAAAAAAACCCGCTCAACGGCGGGCTCAGGGTGGGGGGGAGGGCAATGAAAATAGAGGGTCCGTCCAGCTGGACCGTGGTATCGCATCTGATTAAGGCGCACCAGGGCTAGAACAAAGGCTTATCTCTACGCGAAGCGCTCAACCAAGAGGCACTTACCAAAAGGTGCATACTATGATGAAGGATTGTGCGGACGCATAATGCTGGACGCTGCCCTCAAGGTGCCGTTCAGCAAGTTGGCCGGCGCCGGGAGGAGAAGACCATGTCCCTTCACTTGCGCAATAGTCGCGCACGACAGGAGCTCTACCTATGTCCAACATCATCGCGATGATCGCTAACGTCAGCGTGCCGGATCTCGAATTAGCGATCCCGCTTTACCAGCGGATCGCGGGCATCGATACCGTAAAACGCTTTCCCTACAAGAATCTGAAGCTCGCGAATGTAGGTCCGTTCCTGCTGATGGAAGGCTCACTGGACGAGCATACCCCTCAAGCAGCAACTGTTCTGGTTCGTTCGGCTGAAGATGTTCGATCAGCTATTGAGGAAGCTGGCGGTGTAGTGCTTGAGGGGCCGAGCACCGTGCCGAATGGCATTCGTGTGCTGCTCCAGCATCCAGACGGGGCGGTTTTTGAATACCTGCAGCCTGTGACCGCATGAGATGTAGCTTCCAGAGCGGCGACTAGCTCGCGAGCAAGCGGGCTATCACCTTCGGGCCGCGCAATCCTTGCGTGGGCTGAAGGGATCTATACGGCCCTGCCTACAACTCAATCGGACTGATCAGTTCCTCACCCTGGTTGCGCACATTCCCGACCGCCTTTCCGACCGGATACCACTCGAAGTCATCCGTAGGCCTGCAGCACTCCCTGGCGATCTCCTCGGCCCTTGCTGGTGACAGACCTGGCTCTATCCACTCGCGGGCATGCTCAGGCGTCAGAACGAGAGGGCGCCTGTCGTGGATGTCGACCATTCCTGAATCGCTGGCGGCGGTGATGATCACGAAGCCATCGTTGTCGTTAGGCTCAAGGCCAGGGTGGACCTGGGCGAGGGCGGCCAGCAGCATGGGCCTGCGATCCTTCAAGACGATGAAGTACGGCTGCTTGCGCTTCGGGTCCGCGGGATCTGCAACCCACTCGTACCAGCCGTTTGCCGGTGTCAGCGCCCGACCTTCGGGCCAGAGCTGTTTGAAGAACTTGCCGGTGGCCACCGTCTCGACCCTGGCGTTGATCGGATCGGGCCGCTTGCCCTTTGCCCAGAACGGCGACCAGCCCCACTTCACGGGTTCTGCGCGCAATTCGTCGTCTACTGCACGGATCAACTGGACACGGGTCGAGGGCGCGACGTTGTAGCGCTTGATCGGCTCATGATCGTATGCCCCGATCCTCCGAAAGCGCGGCGCAAGCTCGCTAAAGAAGTCATCCATGCCGCTGTACTGAGCAATCCTGCCGCACATAACGTCACCCGTCGAAATCCGCGTATCCAGTATTGACCGCCGCCACGCCGATTAGTTAACTGTACGAATATACAGTAATAGGGTGTTTTCATGATCATGCTCATAAGGCCCATGCGGCGCCTTGGTGTCGCCATCGATCCAAAGGTTCTCGGCAGGATGGAACCGGTCCGGGGCGACATCTTCATCGTCATTCATGAGGGGCGGGGTAGTGCAATGCGCCGTACAACCAGAGTCGCAAGCATTGCCAAGGCCGTGCCAAGCAGCCCAGACCTGCTTCCAAATCTGCTGGACGTAACCATCTCCACAATGGTCAACAGCGGCTTCGTGCTGAGCGGTATAGAGATGATCGGCGATGCGGCCTACGCTCAATCGTGGAAGTGCGAAGTCCCCGAGGAGCATGCAAAGCGATGAGCGAATCAATCAAGGAAAGCGAGCTGCGGATCTGGCGTACGACGCTGGGAGACGAGGACCGACGTTTCAACGAACCTGAGCACTTACGCGGCGAACTCTATGGCCACGCCAAGACACTCGCACGGCTAGACATCATCGATCTGTTCGAACTGCGCGAGTTGATAGCCGTAGCTGATACCGCGTGCAACCATCAAGCGGGGTAGCATTACACGCGGGAATGGTTGAAGACGCGGGAGTGAAAAGCCCGGTGCTTGGCCGGGCTTGGTATATGCAAAAAAAATTATGGCGGCGACTGATAGCAAATGCCGCCACTAGGACTTTCTACAGATGAATATAATCAGGTCATTTAGGCAGGAGGCGTTCATACGGCCCCGCTCGAGTATGTGTTCCTGGAAGTATTTTTCGTAGAAAGCTGCTTCCGTAGCATCGCCCGGTAAGGATCTTTCAAGAATGTCTTTGCATTCTTTTGTCGTTCTTCCAGTTTTAATAGAGCGCGCTGCCAGCAGTGTAGATTCAATTGATGGTGTAGATATGAATCTAACAACTTTATTTGCAGTCAGCCAACGATCTACCTCAACAGAAACAGGGATGTCGCCATCAAAAACTGCCCCTACAAGCCTGTAGTCCCCCGTTCGCCTTGCGGACTTTATAGCCTCCATAATTCCTTCTGGGCCTTTTCCTTTCGCATTTTTTGTTGTTAGCGATACGAAAGAGTCTCTTCCGCAGTAGAGCGACTTAAGGTGCCTAACGAAAGCGTCATCAGTGTACCCCTCAACAGCGATGAGTATTGTATTGTTAGTACGTCTAATCGGCCTTTTCATAATTATATATTCGGCACCGCTCCGTAAGTACCAGACATGTATTTCGCGTAAAAATTGTCGTCACTTCTAACGCCGCTCATGTCGCACAGCCTCCATGCCTCGCTTACTCCGTCATTTTTCTCTACCAGTAAAATCTGGCACTTTTGAAGCTCGTTCAATATTTCTACAGAGTGCGTGGTGAATATGATCTGAGCGTTATGAGGATTGGTTTTTGGGCTAAAGAAAAGCTCAAGAATGCTGTCCAGCATATGCGGGTGAAGATCCGACTCCAGCTCGTCATAAACCATGACTCCGCCTTGCTTTAGAACTGGTAGCAATCTGCTGAGCAGTACGTAAGCAGACTGCGTACCGCTCGACTCTGTGAGCAAAGGCATTTCAAATGACTCATCGCCAATTGTATGGACGCCGAAAGGCATAGTCATCTCAAATTCCTCACCTTTATCATCTACATGTTTCAGTTTTGTAATTTTTATGTCAGACAAACCAAGATCCCACGCTTTTAGACGAGAGACCATTAGCTCTCTGTATTCAGAATTTTGCTCATAGAATTCTGTGCCATCTATAAGTGCTTGGTAGTCGTTCGATTTAGCTCTGCCGCTTGCATTGATATTAGTGTGAAATTTTGAAAAATAATCGACTAGCATTAAGGCGAAAGAATTATCTTGTTGTGCTGCAAAAGATATAAGTGACGAGTTTTTTTTAGCTTTGCTGGCTGTGCGCTTGTCAAAACCGAAGCCTTTTAGGTTGTATGTGAATTCATTTGAATTCACATCAAAGGCTCGCGAGAAGACAGTGCTCCACTGTCGGCTAGTCTTCTCCTGCAGGTCCTCTTGGTGGACCTGCTTTGAATCTATTTTAAGAATATAACGAAACAATCTGTCATCGATCTCAAAAATTAACTCAAGAGATGTCTTCTCATTCATTCTTAAGAAGTGCTGGCGCGTATAAGTTCCAGCATCTGCGCGCAGGTTCACTGACTTGCAAATAAACCAAGAAATGAACGCGAACGGCTTAATCGCGTTTGTCTTGCCAGCGCCGTTGGCTCCAATTACAGCCAAGATTTTACTGGTCCTGCCGTCTTCTGCCCTAGATGCGCAGCTTTTCTCGTTCTCGGCTGCGCGACCATCCATGGCGAACGAAATTTCTACCTCATCCAAAAAAGAATAGAAATTCGAAAATTTAAGGGAATGCAGCATTATGGATTTACTCAGAGGTTTTCAACAATATTTTGTCGAATATGGCCTCAGTACGATGTGTTGTCAATGCTGGCAACAGAGAGGCATACACACCTTCGCTGCTCACCCCCCCCCTACTCAGTGAAGAGCCTTGCGACTCTCCCCAATCCTGATATCAAGCCTCTATTCCGCGCATCTAAAGCATCGAGGAGGGCTTTCACCTCAGCATCCCGACCTTCTCCCCATAGGCGTTCAGCCACTCTGCTCAAGGCGCAATAGCGAGGAGGGCGGCAAGCGCCAGGATCGTGCGTTTCATACTGCTTCCTTGCTGTGCTGGGTGGCTCCGGGAATTGAGCCGGTTACCAAGAGCTATCTCGTACCATCAAGAACCTTGCGCATTCCGGAAAGGTCTTCTGCGCTTACGACCCCCTCCGTCCCGCAAACCTGGAACTCTAAGACCTTCGCGGCAGATAGTCGCTCTAGAGTGTCGCGCTGGGTGCGAAGGCTGAAAGACTCCATGGTCGCGGACCCAGCAGCACTGCTTGTGTAGCCGAAATCCATATTCGGGGCAGCGACACCATCAACCAGCCAGTTGCTGTGATGGCAATCTGTATATCTGCCGCGGGCAGACCAGGTGACAAGGCGCAATGTGTATCCGTCCGGTCGTGACGAGCCCTTCAGATAATAGGCAGAGGCAGATAGCGAGAATTTTCCCTCTTCTGAGGGAACCGAGAGCCACTGCACCGTGCGAGATCCGGTGAAACGATCGGCTTTATCCTCAAGCACACCGGCGTTTGCCGAGAGCGCGAAAGCGCAAGCCGAAAAGGCCAAAATACTCAATCTCATACTGCATCCCTGCTACGCAAAGGCGCTACAGCGCGCCATCGGCTCAAAATTTCTGAACAGCTCTCACAACCACGCCGACGATACGGCAATTCTCATCGAAAGGCTCTATAGGGTAGCCCGGGTTCAGCGGCTTCAAAAAAAGTCGGCCACCGTCTTCCACAAGCTTCTTGAAGGTAGCTTTATCGCTGTCGGGACGCTTCGCAACCACCAGCTTGCCAGGCTGAACGTCAGCCTCGGTATCAATGAGGATCAGCGAGCCATCAATGATGCTCTGCCCGGTCGCAGAGGTCATCGAGTCGCCTTTCACCTCAAGCCAGAAGGCAGCGCCTTTTGAATCGTAGTCAGAGAACTCGTAATGATCCGAGAACCCAGGCGGAAACGGTTCCACCGCCTCAGACCATGACCCCGCAGCCACCCAACTGACGACCGGGTAGCGATACATCGCGCCTGGCTGCTTGGCCAGCCGAATATTTGAGTCGGGCGATTGCGGCGCGCCCACTTCCATAGGGCCGATTCCATCTGAAAGCCAGATCGCGTTCACGCCGCAAAGATGCGCGAACTTGGCTAGGTGCGCGCTTTGTTGGTTCTTTCCCGTCTCAATCTGAGAGATCACGGGCTGCTCGACACCCGCCTTAACAGCCAGATTCTTCTGGGTCAGTTTTGCGTGCTGGCGGGCGAGCTTCATTCGGTCGGCGAGTGTTGTCATGCCCGCAAATCTATAAGTTCCCTTATCCGCTTGCAAATAAGTGTCCTTCTTCATAGGATATAAGCGTGCTTATCAGGAGGGCTCTATATGACCCCTATCGAAAGGCTCGTTGATTACTTCGGCGGGCAAACCAAAACAGCTTCAGCCCTGGGAGTCACCCAGGCAGCGGTTTCCTATTGGGTCTCTGGCATTCATGCGATGAGCGCAAAAAAAGCGTTCAAGGCTGAAGAGCTCACAGGCGGGGCAATTACAGCCCGCGAGCTATGCGCTGAGCCGGGTTCGTCAGCCGTCGCAGCCTAGATCTTTCTCTTTGAGCTTAGCGACACCGTCGCCCGCTCGAAGCCGCGCAATTCTTCACGATCAAGCCTAACCCGCAAGGGCCCGGCAACCCTTTCAAAGGCAGGCCACAGCCTGAGCTGAGAAGAGAGGGGAAGGGTAGAGGCAAGCGCCACTACCAAGCAGCAAAGGGCGGCTACCTCGCCTTGTAGCTCAGATGGATTGGTCATGGGTTCGCCCTTGATCGGAGTGAAGCAGGAGTGAAGCAAGTATCAGGCGAACGGTGAGGGAAGGGCACTGCAACAACTTCACTGTTGATTCATACAGCTAAAGGAAACGCCTGAATTCCAGGCACAAAAAAGCCGCCTGGCAGGGCGGCTCTTTCTACAGCGTTTCAGCGAGAGAACTATGACAAACATCATTCAAATTGACAAGTCCCGGGGGTTCACCCGAATGGACAACACCTTGATGGAGTCCCTTGCGACGGTTGATCTGCCCGCCAGGGAGTTTCGCGTTGTGATGGCGATCGCTCGTCAGACCATTGGCTTCCAACAGGACACTCGACGGCTCACTGCTGACGACCTGGGCAAGCTGACCAACATGCGCCGCGATGTGACGTCGAAGGCGATCAGTCATCTGCTGGAACGCCGGATCATCTACCGCATCGGTGGAAGCCGTGGTGACATCGGCATTTCTCCGGTCTCCGAATGGTCTTTCTACGAAGAAAAACAGACCCGTCTCACTGAGACCAAAACGTCTCACTCAGACAATATCGTCTCACTGAGACCAGTTGCGAGTGAGACCAAAACGGCAACTTGCCTTCTTTATACAAAGAAAGAACCCCTATTAACTCTTTCTTCGAAAGAGATTAATCCGCCCCAGGAAATTCCAGAGCCGGTTCAGGCTGAATCCAAGCCAGCCCGCAAAGCACCGTTCGGCAAGATCCAGATGCTGGCCGACAACCCACACCAGATCCCTGATCAACTGCTTGTCGACTGGTTGGCCCTGCGCAAGACCAAACGAGCCGCCGTCACCCTGACCGTATGGGACGCCCTGAACGCCGAGCTGACCAAGTGCGCCGAGCTGGGCATCAACGCCTCCGACGCGATGACTGAGGCCCTGTCTGCTGGCTGGCAGGGTTTCCGCGCTGACTGGATTGCCAAGCGCCTGAGCGACTCCGGCCTGACCAACAAGCCCGCACAGCCATCCAGCCACCACAACGGCTTCGCTGACCGCGACTACACCCAGGGCCTGATTCAGCGGGAGGACGGCAGCTATGCATTCTGAACCATACCAGCCCACCCCAGAACTGCCACCGGGAACCCGCATCCAGCCGGGCGACTGCGAAACCCACGGCAAGTTCGAGCAGAAGGTTTTCTCGGTCATCGGCCGCGAACTGAAAACCGGCTGCCCCGAATGCTCGCGGATCGTGCAAGAGGCGGCAGAAGAATCCGAGCGCCGCAACAGGGCCCTCATGGAGCGCATGGCGATGGAGCGCAAGCTTGGTTCGGCTCTGATCCCCAAGCGCTTCGTGATCAAGACGCTGGACGGGTACATCGCCACTACACCGGAGCAGCGCAAGGCCTTGGCAACGTGCCGTCGATACGCCGCTGAGTTCGCGCAGATTGCTGAATCCGGCCGTTGCTTGCTGCTGCTGGGCAAGCCTGGCACGGGAAAGACTCACCTGGGCGTCGGTATCGCGAACGAGATCATGGCCAAGTCGAGCGCCACCGCCGTGTACCGAACCATCGGCTCGGTCCTGCAGGCAATCCGCTCAACCTACGACCACTCCAGCGAGCAGAGCGAAAGCCAGATCCTGTCGAGTCTGATCATTCCCTCGCTGCTCATCCTGGACGAGATCGGCGTGAGCAAGGAAAAGCCGAGCGACTTCGAGCTGACCACCCTGTTCGCAATCATCAATGGCCGGTACGAGGAGCAGAGACCGACCGTGGTGATTTCCAACCTCGATGCCAAGGCGTTGCCAGCCGCAATCGGCGAGCGCTGCGCAGATCGGCTCAGGGAGGGCGGCGTGATCGTTATCCCGTTCGAGTGGGAATCGCAACGTGGCAAGGAGGGCTTCTGATGACCCCAACACAGAAAATCACCGTAGACCAACTCAAGTCCCAAGGCTTCGAGCTGATCGTCGAAGGAAGAGAAATCGTGCGCATGACGAAAGGCTCGGACAAGCGAGTCATTTGCCAGAACGGCAGCCAGAAGCGTGGCAATCACACGGATATGCGTAAGGGGATTCGAGCATGAGCGATTTCGTAGAAGTGAAGACGCAAGAACTCTCTGGTGTAGCGCTGGATTGGGCCACGGCGAAAGCAACGGGCGCTGCTCAATTGAAAGTGACCGAATCAGGCGCGGTGTGCTGCATCTACGCGATGGCCTGCGGTAGCGGTTGCTGGACGGCTTATTACGAGCCGTCGACCGACTGGGCTTACGGTGGGTCGCTGATTGAGAAGTACGCGGTAACGCTCACGCCATTCGCCATCAGTTTTGGCGGAGCCCCTTCCTACTGGCTCGCCCAGCCATGGGATCAGCGTGTCATGCCGCTCGATGGCCCGACACCCCTCATTGCCGCCTGCCGCGCCATCGTAGCCTCTGTCCTCGGCGACACCGTAAGCGTGCCAAAGGAGCTGCTGTCATGAGCGATTACACCGAATTGAAGTCTGCAATCGAGTGCATCCTGAATCAGGGCGCCCTTGAGCGTGAGTTTGTCGAAGATGCCGACTTGCTCGACGCCGCGTGGGCAGTCTACGACGCGCTCGGTCCAACCGACATCCTGGCCCTGATCGCCGAGAACGAGCAACTGACCGATTCGCGCAACGAGGCGAGAGAGAATCGGAACAAGATCGGCGACCGCTATGACCAGCTCAAGGCCGATAACGAGGCGCTACGTAAGGCTCTTGGTAGTTGCGCCGAAGAACTGTCCGCCGAAGTTATCTGCAAGCACGGCGGCCAAAAGCTCGAAGACATGCACCCAGTGACTCGTCGCCTGTACGAGCGAGATATGGCTCCTGTGATCGAAGCCCGCGCCGCAATAGGCAAGGGAGAGCTGTCATGAGCGGAGACTCCACGAAAGATTGGGCTGAGGCCCATTGGGCGCCGCTAACTGGCGAGAAAACGGAGCTAACCCAGTTCAATATCTGGCACAACCGGCGTTTCGGCTTTGTTGATCATCGCGACGCAGCTTGTGGGAATCGCTGGCTGGTTTGGACGGCCTCTCGAGAGGCGCTGGTGATTGAGCTGCCAGTGCCATATGCCGTGGTAGGCGACTATGCAGCGTGCGGTGGAGGCCGGGTGGTTTGGGATGTCGAGTATGCGGAAAAGATAGATGACCGCATGTGCGCGAAGACACCCGTCTATGACCGGGCATCACTGGAAGCCGCAGGCGTGAGGGTGAAGCCATGACCGATAAAATCTCCATCAACTGCCAGTCCAAGCTGACTGAAGCCATCACCCGCATGACGGCGATGTACCGCGACAAGAAGTTCGTGGTGGTCTCGCTGCGCCCGGGCAAGGACCGAACTTTGGATCAGAACGCCCTGTGGTTCGCCTTCTACAAGCGCATTGCCGAGATGACCCAGATCGGCGATGCCAGTGATGCCCGCAAGTACTGCAAGTTGCACCACGGCGTACAGATCCTCGTCAACGAGGACGAGGATTACCGCGCGGCCTGGCATCGCACCACCAAACACCTGGGCTATGAGGAAAAGCTTGACCTGATGGGCGACTGCAAGTTGCTCGGACCGGACGGCTTCCCGGTGACCAGCCTGTTCAACCGCGCCCAGGGCATCGCGTACACCGACCGCATTGTCGCGGACTTCAGCAGCCAAGGCGTTTATTTCGGCGACTTGATCGGGGAGAAGGCGGCATGAGCGCTGAAATCCATCAATTCCCAGCCTCTCGGCGCCTGGAAAACCTCCGGGTGGCAGCCGAGCAGACCAAGCGCAACGAACTCGCTGAATACCTGAGGACGGTCGCAACCTGGATCCAGCGTGACGACGTTGAGTGTGCGCCTACCGCCTTGGTGTTGGTTCTTTCTGGCAAGACTGGTGATGAGGTCGTTTGGAAAGGGTATCAGGACAACGCCGAAGTGAGTTTGAGGGATGCCGGGAATGCGGCATTTACCCAGTTCAACACTGGCTACAAGCGTCGAGGTGGAAATTTCCACGACCGGAGGAAGCCATGAAAGCCCTTATCAGCCGCTTCACAGTATTCATGGCCCAGGCCTACGGGCAGCCGGTCACCACTCAGGAGTATCAGTACGGGGGTGTCTTGTGAGTAAGGAATCGAAACTACTCATCTGCATGGGAGTGGTCTGCCTTGCGCTGTCCCTCACCTCAGTCTACTCCACCTACACGCGGGACAAGGCGGTGCGTGAACTGGGCGAGGCGCGCCAGGACGTTCGCGCGGCGGTTTCCAAGTACAACGGCCTGCTGGCTGGCCGTGGCTGCGAGGTATCGGAATGATCAAGCAGTCCGGCATTCAGAAGTCGCCGCCAGCACGGAAGAAGAAAACCTGCGCCAATCAAGACTGTCGCACCAGCTTCGTACCGGCGCGCCTCGGCCAGAAAGTTTGTGGTTGGGCGTGTGGCCTGGCCATCGCTCCGGCGAATCAGGAGCGCGTGCGCAAGGCTATTGCCGAGATAGGTCGCAAAGAGCTGCGCGCAGCCAAGGAGAAGGTAAAGGCTCGCTCCCAGTACATGAAGGAAACGCAGACCGCATTCAATGCTTGGATTCGGCAGCGTGACTTGGGCCTGCCATGCGTGAGCTGCGGGCGCCATCACAACGGCCAATGGCACGCAGGGCACTACAGGACCGTCGGTGGAAATCCAGAGCTGCGCTTCGAGCCGCTGAACGTATGGAGACAATGTGCACCGTGCAACAACCACAAGTCCGGCGACATCGTGAATTACCGCATCGAACTGGTGAAGCGGATCGGTGCGGACCGAGTGGAATGGCTGGAAGGTCCGCATGAAGCGAAGAAGTACACCATCGAAGAATTGAAGGCGATGACCGCCGAATACCGGGCAAAGACCAGAGAACTGAAAAAGGGGCAGGCAGCATGAAGATCAAATCAGCGCGCCAAGCTTGGCATGATTGCAAATACAACCCGGCCCCCGGCCAGACCTCTGATGTCGTCCAGCTCGGCGTGGTGGTGCAAAACACCGAGCGCGGCCCAACAGCAAACCATGCAGTGCACGGCGCGCTGGCTGGGCATATCCAGTCTGCTATCGAGCGCCTGCATCCGCAGATCCGCGTTTTCGGTGACTTCATGTACGCGGCCGAGCAGAGCGACGAAATCCGCGAGGCGGCGGAGGAGGTCGTGTTCCTGCTGGTGCAAAGCCGATCGCCCCGCATGACGGCGGCGAAGCGGGAGAAGCTGGAATATGTGGTGAAGGGGGTCATGCGCCGGTACCGGTACATTCACCAAGGCGGGCAGTCGTCCAACGAGGACCCGATGGCCAACGCCGAGAAGTTTCGCGCGTGGATGTGGCAGGTGTACGGGGTTCGCCTAGAGTCGTGTGCGTGGTCTAGAGAATGGGAGCCTTACATCCAAAGAACATTCGAGTGCTGCGAGGATCTTGATAGGATGGCGCTGAGTCCAGTTGCAGCGGCTATCTATCAGATGAACAAGGCGGCGTAATACATGGCTGAACCAATAACTACAGTCATTGAAACCTGGGATATCGTGAAAATTGCTCTTGGCAGCGGCACCACGGCGGCGGTGGTCGGTGGGGTGTTCCAATGGCTCAGGGACTTGCACGGAAAAAAACGGGAGGAGGCTAGGAGTGCAAGGATTGATGCGGTGCAGTTGATTGCAAAGCTTGATCTTCTGGCCATGAATTGCGCCAGGGTCTACTGGAGGTTCAATGACGAAATGGACAACTACAAAGCCAGTGCCTGGGGTAGCAATTCATATCCTTCTTGCGAGAAGCCGCACAGCGATATATCTGCTTTAGAGTTAGCGCGAATCGATCAGGAAATCGCCGCGCGCATAGCTTGGCTGGACAATGAGTTTAGGCTAGGGACCGAGATGATCAGCATGAAGCTCGGTGACAACGTACTCCCCCCAGATATCGAGGAAGCGCTCGCAGACTTGGTTGGACATTACGGGTTCCAAGCCACGAAAATCGCAGAAAGTCTAAGAACAAAGTATTCGATACCTGGTGAGGAGTTGGTTCTGAAAATGCGAGGAAGGGTTGTAAATACCGCACTGGAATCTGCTTCGGATAAGGTCCGAAAATTTTTAGTGACTGTTGATTGACTTCCCGCACGGCTGAGGGCATTATTTCCCCATAGTTAGTATTTTGCCTACGGCAACTTACTTGAAAAAGCCGGCCAATGAGCCGGTTTTTTTATGCCCGCCAGAAAGCAAAAAGCCCCGACACGTTCGGGGTTTTTTTATGCGCGGAGAAAAGAGAGGGCGACCCCAAAGGGTGCGGTAACACCCCAGGGAGCCGCCAGATCGCAGATATAGCCTGCAAGCCAGCCAAGGCCCTCACTGCTCGCGCGAGCGGGGCGGAGCCTAGCAGAAAACCATAAGGCTTTGCAGATGTTGAATGATTACCGTTGTGGGCGATGCGCCAAGCTTCTCGCAAAATATTCCCTTGTAGATCAGTTACAAATTAAGTGTTCGCGGTGTGGGACGCTTAATTTCATGAAGTCCGAGAGACTCACAAACTCGCCCTTGAGCGACACGGCCCGAACGAAATTCGGACCCATTAGCAGTGTTGCTATCGAGAATGGTTCTCGTTGCGATGTATGAATCTCGGAGTTATAATGGCTATTGAACTACCACCGATCTATGTGAACGAAACAACAGGTGGCAGCACCACCTTCGGAATTGGCGACTGGGAGAGTCAGTTCGCATCTTATCCGCCTAGTGTGAGAGAGATCTTGATGATCCCATTGGCTGCGCGAGGACGCACGCTCAACGGGGAGGGAGTATGGAATGCAGCTGCAACCAATGACGCTCGTGCGACCACTATCGAAGTGTGTAAGGGTTTGAGCGGCCAATCTCTTGGCACGGTCAAGTCGCAACTATCGATACATGCTCAATTGAGTTCCTCCCTCGGTACGGATCAAGCCCTGGCTGGCGGTCCAAATGTGCTGAGCGACCAAGAAGCGGCTTATCTGTATTTGCCATATGGCCAGATGCTTCTCGCCCCTCCAAAGCCTTGGACCAGCTTCGAAGAGCACGTCGTAGATTTTGAGGGCAATGTGTTCATGCCGATTACCGGCATTGCGTACTGGCTTTTTGGTAATGGCATCACGCGGAAGGTCGAGACTAAGGCTCTGAATCTCCATATGACTGCATCGGATTTCGGCCCCATTCAAAAGATACTGGCTGATCCTGTAGCGTACGGCCCTGGCCCTTATACGATCATTGAGCACTACGAGTATAATACGTTTGAACACGGCATCGATTTGGCTGCTGCAGGCTTGATCGGGCGCATTAATGGCACCATTTACGGTACGCTGATCATCGGGCAAGACGGTAGTTACACCTTCAGTGGTGAGTACAGCATCAACGATGATGTATACGACGCACCAACCAGTAACAGGACCTGGAAACAGGAAGCGCTGACTGACTTTCTGCGTGGTCTGGGGGACGCTTTTGGTCACACCGACTACACAATCAAATTTCTGGGCAACAAACCAGTCCAGTTCTCAGGGTATCGAAATTGAAAAGAACGTTGATCTCATTGGTATCTGGCTTGGTGGCTGCCACCAGTTTGGTAGGTTGCGGCGAAAAAAAATTAGATCCCTGCCCTGAGAAGGGCGCTGATTTTTTCAAATCGTCCATTGCTGCTCATTACGAGAAGCAAGGCAAGCCTGACGATGCCAAAGATTTCAAGATTGTGGACGGTGCTAGCTATAACGGAAAGCTGAACTGGTGGGTGGTGCCATTCGATCTGAATGCCAAGCGCATGAATGCACTGCTCAGTTGTGATGGCAACCTTGAGCTAACTATCCCTCCGCAGTAAAGCCTTGCTGCAAGGTCGTTAAGCCCCCGCCCTCGTGCGGGGGTTTTCGTTTACGGAAGGTCGTGTCCAGCGGCGGACACTCGGCCTTCGGGCAGCACCAATTTCCCCAAATCCCTCGGAACCTCTGATCGCCACGTTCAGCGAGGGCTCTTACTCCAGCAGCACCCCTTGGCCGCCTCCAACGGCCTTTTTTATTCAACATGCCCAGTAAAGAGGTCCGAGCATGGAGTTTCTACATCGCCTGCTCGATAAGCTCGACTGGGTTATTGCTGGCCTGATCGGTGTAACGGCCGCCAGTTGGTGGCACAGGGAAGACCTTACAGATTGGCGCTCTTGGGTGATCTTTCTGGGAACAGGTGTTGCCTGTGCTCTCTACCTTACAGGAATGGTCAGTACCTACCTGGGCGTGACCGAGCCCGACAGCGTGGCCGGGGTTGGCTTCTTGCTGGGAGCCTTCGGAGGCTCACTCATGACCGCCATCAATCGCGCCATCAAAACCGCCGACCTCTGGGGCTTCATTCGCCAGCGGTTCGGGGGAGGCAATCCACCATGAACATTGAATGGGTAAACGCGGGCGCCAGTGGCTTCATTGCCTTCTGGGCTACGTGGTGCGTCCTGAGCGGAAAGGTTCGCGACGGGGTGCTTGGCAAGATCATCTATTCGGTGATCGCCTTGAGCGGGTACGCGGTATTGGCCCGGTCCGAACAGCTGTTCTTCACGCCCAATGCTGCGGGAGTGACGATGCATGTCGGCCTGGCCCTTGCCGGTGCCCGCCACATTTTCATGGTCACCTACTGGCAGCGCGTGAAGATCTGGCTATGCCGGACGCTGAACTGCGAGCACTGTCTGCGCTGCAAGAGCGGCGACAAGTAGTCCGCGCCACGTTTTCAATCAACGCCATTTCGTGGCGCGAGGTAACTCAAATGAATCTCGACTTCAGCCGGGCCTTCGTCATCGTTGGCCTGGTGTCTGCCGTTGCCGGTTGGGCGCTGATTGAGGGCGCTATCTGGATCGGCTCGCACATCAGTATTGGCTGGCTCGCATGACCAAGAAGAACTGGCAGATCACCGCCCCAGGCTACAAGCCATTCCCAATGATCCTGCTGCATGAGGCTCTGGACCACGCCGAGGCCTTGGCCTTTGCCCGGACAATCTGGCCTACCTGCACAATAGAGTGAGAGCCCCATGAATGATCAAGCATGCGATCACATCCACACTCCCGACGATGGTCGAGGACTGAGACGGGTATTCATCGATGGGGTTGAGGTGAAGGATGTCTCTTACGTCGACACTCGTCTGGGGCTCGCGATTGTTGCCCGCCAGCCGCTTCGCACTTATCCCGGCACTGACTGCATTGACGAAGATCCCGTCTGGGGAGATATCAGGGTCGAGCCCATGGAGGATTCGACCGTAGCGCCAGTTCGGGCAGGTGGTGATCCTGCGGGTGTCGAGTAATGACGACCATTGCCTACAAAGACGGCGTTATCGCCTATGACGGCCGCCAGACCCGAAACGACCGCATCGTTTCTGACAGCGCACCAAAGTGCCAGGTTGTCGATGGTGTCAGCTTCTTCCTGTCGGGCGCCGTATGCGATGAGAAGGCTTTGATCGCCGCCTACTTCGGCACTCCGTCGCCAGCTCCCGTTGAGTGCTCGGGATATGTCGTTGATGGCGGCAGCCTGATGATGGTTGGTCACGACGACAAGACCGGCATCTGGAAGCAGGAGCTTGATCCGTCCAACCCTGATGCTATTGGCAGTGGGGCCGCATATGCCCTGGCTGCAATGGACATGGGTGCAAGCGCAGAGGATGCGGTGCGCGCTGCAATGAAGCGAGATATCTACACAGGCGGAGCGATCCGCACACTGATCATTGATGATGGGAGGGCCAATGCAAAGACCACTTCCTCCGTCGTCACTGCTTGAGTTGTCCGATCTATCCGACTTCGGTATCCGCCTAACCCCGGCCCCCGAAGTGTGGGAGTGGCTCCAAGCCGAGATCCTTGCCGGCACCGGCAGCATTCACAACCCAGACCATGCCCACCTACTGGATGCAGATATCCGGGTCATGTGGGCATCGTCGAGCTTCGAGAAGCAGGGGCGCACTGTCCTCGGCCAAGCTGAGCAAGTCATGTTCCGTGCAGGTGGGTGGCAGAAAGCTCGCCAAGAACAACAGATGCGCGACTGGTTCGGGGATATCCCGGCCTACATCATCACCCTGGCTGCTGACTACTGCTCCCAGTGCAGCGACCTTGAGTTCTGCGCACTCATAGAGCATGAGCTTTATCACCTGGCTCACGCGACCGACAAGTACGGTCAACCAGCATTCACCCAAGATGGCGCACCGAAGATCAAGCTGCAGGGCCACGACGTCGAAGAGTTCGTCGGTGTCGTCCGCCGCTACGGTGCAAGCCCTGACGTTCAAGCGTTGGTGGATGCTGCAAACAGTCCTGCTGAGGTGGGGAAATTGAACATTGCGAGGGCCTGCGGAACCTGTCTGCTCAAGTCGGCCTGACTTTGACAGAACTTTGACGGATGCCCATCTATGGCCGCACTCAGAGACGAGGTGAAAGCCTTTGTAGTACAGGCGCTGGCCTGCTTCGACACTCCATCTCAGGTGGTGGCGGCTGTCAAAGCGGAATACGGCCTCGACGTTACCCGCCAGCAGTGCGAGGCATACGACCCAACCAAGTATGTTGGGCGGAACCTTAACCTCAAGTGGAGAACTCTTTTCGACGACACTCGGGCTCGGTTTCGCGAAGAGACTGCTGAGATCCCGATTGCCAATCGCGCCTATCGACTGCGCACGCTTGGCCGCATGGCTGAGAAGGCCGAGAACATGAAGAACATGGCGCTCACTGCCCAGCTACTGGAGCAGGCCGCCAAAGAGGTGGGCGACGTCTACGTGAATCGCCGCCTTGAACCAATCAAGCCCCCTGGATCAGAGGCGGGTGCCGAACCTGCCGCTGAATACGTGTTGAGGCCTGACGAAGATGTCCCTACCAGCCCGTATCTCTGATGGTCTGGTCGCGCTAACGCCGAAGCAGGCGAACATTTACTGCTGGGGGTTCCAGCCCGATGCGCGCTTCCGTGATGCAGTGTGTGGTCGCCGGTTTGGCAAGACCTTCCTCGGCAAGGCTGAGATGCGCAGAGCGGCAAAGCTGGCGTCCGAGTGGAATGTCAGTGTAGAGGATGAAATCTGGTATGCCGCTCCGACTCAGAAGCAGGCGCGCCGGGTTTTCTGGCGCCGCCTGAAACAAGCCATACCCAAGTCGTGGATGGCGAGCAAGCCCAACGAAACAGACATGCTGATCACCCTGAAAAGTGGTCACCTGATGCGCTGCGTTGGCCTTGAGAATTACGACGACCTGCGCGGCTCCGGCCTGTTCTTCATCCTTGTGGATGAGTGGGCAGACTGCAAATACGCTGCGTGGGAAGAGGTCATCAGGCCGATGCTGTCGACCTGTACTTACACGCTGCCGACCGGTGAGGTCAGGAAGGGCGGTCACGCATTACGCATTGGCACCCCGAAAGGCTTCAACCACTGCTACGACACGTTCCAGGATGGCAAGCCAGGGCACGAACCAGATCATCGAAGCTGGCTTTACACCTCGCTGGATGGGGGGAACGTCCCGCCTGAAGAGATCGAAGCGGCCCAGCGGAAGATGGACCCTCGGACGTTCAGGCAAGAGTACGAGGCCAGCTTCGAGAACTATCAAGGCGTTGTTTACTACACGTTCAGCCGAGAAGAGTGCCGCACCGCCGAGCGAATCAAGCCTGGCGAGGCGCTGCATATCGGCATGGACTTCAACGTCATGAAGATGAGCGCCGTGGTGTACGTCGTTCGCGATGACCTGCCCTTGGCTCTGGATGAGTTCCACACCGTCCGCGACACGCCGGAGATGATCGAGAAGATCAAGGCGAGATTCCCAGGGCACTCAGTCGCCGTGTACCCGGATGCGAGCGGTCAAAACACCAGCAGCAAGAACGCAAGCGAGTCGGACCTTTCGCTACTGCAAAAGGCCGGATTCTCGGTGGTCGTCGACTCGACAAACCCTGGCGTGAAAGACCGGGTCAACGCACTGAACGCCATGCTCCTGAATACCTACGGCGAGCGCAGGCTCAAGGTCAACGTCGACCAGTGCCCACAGCTAACCCTGTGCCTTGAGCGTCAGACGTACACCGACAAGGGCGAGCCTGACAAAGACCCCAAAAAGGGGCACGACCACATGAATGACGCTGCCGGCTACTTCATTGCCAAGCGCTACCCGATCAACGCGATCGTCACCTCTATCAAAATGGGATACGCCCGATGAGCAACGACGTCTCCTTCAAGCGGGCGGACTACAAGGAAGCGCTGGATCGCTGGGCGACCGTCCGCGATGTCTGTGCAGGCCAGCACCGGGTGGTTTCGCGGCTGCCAACGATTAATGCACACGACAAGTCGGCTGAGAACGAAGACCGCAACCGGGCGTACCGCGAGCGTGCGGTGTTCAAGAACGCTACGGGGCACACTCGCAATGGACTGCTGGGCCTGGCCTTCCATAAAGACCCTACGCTGACCGTTCCGAAGAAACTGGAGTACCTGCAGCAGAATGCCAATGGCTCGGGTGTCAGCATCTACCAGCAGTCACAAGGCGTTCTGGAGAAGTTGCTAGAGGCGGGTCGCCACGGCCTGTATGTCGATTACCACCAGGATAACGGCGTCGGTGGTCACTCGGTGATCCTGACCTACAGCGCTGAGGACATCATCAACTGGCGCACCGGGATGGTGAATGGTCACAACGTGCTGACCCTTGTCGTTCTTCGTGAGATGCAGGAGGAGCCGGAAGGCTTCGGCTCCAAGATCGTCGAGCAGTACCGCGAACTGGCGCTTGAAGGGGATGGTTTCGTATGTCGCGTATGGCGCAGATCTGGGAATGGTGGCTCCGGGCCATTTGCGGTTGCAGAGACCTACCAGCCAACCGGTATTACTGGTCGGCTGCGGGAGATTCCTTTCACCTTTGTCGGCGCTCAGAACAACGACCCAAGCATTGACGAATCACCGCTGTACGACATTGCCATGATTAACCTGGGGCACTATCGAAACAGTGCTGACTATGAGGACAGCGTTTTCTGGTGTGGACAGGCTCAGCCCTGGATATCTGGACTGACCGAGCCGTGGGTCAAGATGCTGGAGGAGAAGGGCATCTACGTCGGGTCGCGCGCGCCGATGCTTCTGCCAGTCGGCGGTGAGTTCGGATACTCGCAGCCCGAGCCCAACACCCTCGTCAAAGAGGCGATGGGCGACAAGAACCAGATGATGATCGAGCTGGGCGCTCGGATGGTCGTTGCGTCGCTGGCAGCCAAGACGGCAACCGAGTCCCGCAGCGATCAGTCTGCATCGACCTCGGTGCTTGCAGGCTGCGTTGCGAACACCAGTGAGGCGTACTGCCGGGCGATTGGCTGGGCTGCCCAGTACATGGGCATCACAGACGACAAGATCGCCTACCAGATCAACCAGGAGTTCGTAGAGTTGACGGCTGATCCTCAGATGATCACGGCCCTGGTCGGGCTGTGGCAGAACGGCGGATTCGCGAAGGCCGATCTACGGACCTACCTGCGCAAGCTTGGGCTTATTGCTGCTGAGCGGACCGACCTGCAGATCGATAGCGAACTGCAGGAGCAGGGTGACGGCTTGGGCCTGGATGACGAGGACGGACTAAATGGCGGCAAACAAAGCAATCCTTGACGCTACGATCCGGCACGCGGTCTTCCTCGAAAAGCTGAAAGCCGGGGAGGCGGGCAAGTTTGCCCCCTTCCTCAAGGAGATCGATCGCTCGATTCGGGATCGGCTCACGCAGTCGGATCTGACCGAATACAACGTCAAGCGCCTTGAGGCTCTGCTGGATGAGGTCGACAGCCTGCTGTTGGGTATTTTCGACCGTTACAGCGACAAGCTGAACCTCGACTTGATCGATATTGCCAACTACGAGGCCCAGTTTGAGGCGACCAGCCTTGCCAGGTCAGCACCGGTTGGTGTGTCGCTTGATGTGGCTGCACCGACGGCTGCGGCAATACGTACTGCAGTGCTGACGAACCCGCTCAGCGTGCGCGGTACGGGCGGCGGCAAGCTGCTCAAGGCGTTCATCGATGGCTGGACTGTAGCGGAGCGTGAGCGCGTCACAGGCACGATCCGGCAGGGCTTCTTCGAGGGGCAGACGAACTTCCAGATCATTCGCAACATTCGCGGCACCAAGGCGGCCGGCTACAAGGACGGCATTCTTGCCACCACCAACCGCAATGCCAGCTCGGTCGTGCATACAGCGATTCAGCATGTGTCGTCTCAGGCCCGCATGGAGGTCGCCAAGTCCAACACGGATATCGTTGAAGAGATCCAGATGGTCGCCACGCTGGACAGCAAGACCAGCCAGCAATGCCGCTCGATGGACAAGCGCAAGTTTCCGGTGGATTCAGGCCCAAGGCCGCCATTCCATGTCAATTGCCGCACGACATTCGTCCTGTTGACCAGGCTGAGCGAGATTTTCGCCAAGGGCGCCACGCGGGCCTCTGTCGGGGCTGATGGCGGGCAGCAGGTCAGCGCCGACCTCGACTACTACCACTGGCTACAGCAGCAACCCGCATCATTCCAGGACGTCGCAATCGGACCCGTCCGGGGAAAGCTGTTCCGAGAAGGGGGGCTGAGCGTCGAGCGATTCGCCGAACTGCAACTGGATCGCAACTTCGCGCCGCTGACCCTGGCGCAAATGAAAGGGCTTGAGCCGCTAGCATTTGAGCGAGCGGGCATTAACTAAACCGGAGATACCCATGACCAAACACTTCATTGGCACCAAGATCGTCTTGGCGTTGGCAATGACACGACTCGCCTACAACGAGTACCGAGGCTGGGATATCCCTGCTGACGAGAACGGTGCGGACGATGGCTATCTGGTTGAGTACACCGACGGAGGCGCTTCCAATCACCCAGACCATGCGGGCTACATCAGTTGGTCGCCCAAGGTTCAGTTCGATAACGCCTATCGTCCGGCTACTGGCATGCGCTTCGGCCTAGCCATCGAAGCGCTGAAGCTGGGCAAGCGCGTTTCGCGCGCCGGTTGGAATGGTAAGGGCATGTGGCTGGTGTTGGTGCCTGGCACGCCGTCAGCGCAATTGCGCGAAGGTTCGCCATACCACGCCGCACTGGGTCTGTCGGAGTGTGAAATCCTCCCGCATATCGACATGTGGACCATCAATGCCGAAGGCCGGCGCGCCATGCTTCCGGGCTGGCTGGCCTCGCAGTCCGACATGCTCGCCGATGATTGGCAATTGATCGACTGATTGAACTGAATACACCAAGCCGGCCACGAGCCGGTTTTTTATTGCCTGCAAAGCGGGCCGACCAAACCCAAGGGGTGCATCAACGTGGCAGAAGAAACCGAAATCGACCTGGAAAACCCGGCAATCAAGGCCGCTATCGCGACTGCCGTTGAAGCATCCGTTTCTGGCCTGAAAACCAAGAACACGGAGCTGTTGGGCAAGTTGAAAGACACAACCGGCAAGCTGACCCAGTTCGAAACCCAGTTTGAAGGTATCGATATCGACGCCGTCAAAGGCCTGCTGAATCGAGCGGGCCAGGACGAAGAAACCAAGCTGCTGACAGAGGGCAAGGTGGATGAAGTGTTCAATAAGCGCACTGAGCGACTGCGCGGCGACTTCGACAAGCAGCTCAAGGCTGTCAGCGCCCGGGCAGAAAAGGCCGAAGCGTTCGCGGCCAAGTTCCAGGGCAAAGTCCTGGGCGATTCGGTTCGCGGCGCGGCTCTGAAGGCTGGCGCACTCCCAGAAGCAACCGACGACATCATCCTGCGCGCCAAAGGCGTGTTCACCCTGAATGAAGAGGGCGAAGCAGTCGCCGTTGATGAGTCCGGCCAGACCATCCTCGGCAAAGACGGCAAGACCCCTCTGACTCCGCTCGAATGGGCGGAATCTCTGCGCGAAAGCGCGCCTCACCTGTGGCCAAGGGCTTCAGGCACACAAGCCCCGGGCGGGGGTGGCGGCCAGGCTGCATTCAAGCGCTCCGAAATGACCTCCGAGCAGAAGCGCGACTACCAGCGCAAGCACGGCCAAACCGCATTCCTGCAATTGCCCAAGTAAGGGGAAACACTCATGCCAACAACCGTTAACAGCGACCTGATCATTTACAACGATGAGGCGCAAACCGCATACCTGGAGCGCATCCAGGACAATTTGGATGTGTTCAACGCATCGTCCAACGGCGCAATCGTCCTCGACAACGAACTGATCGAAGGTAACTTCCGCAAGCGCGCCTTCTACAAGGTCGGCGGCTCGCTGGAACACCGCGACGTCAACTCCACCGGCAAGGTGACTCCGAAGAAAATCGGTGCCGGTGAAGCCGTGGGCGTCAAGGCTCCATGGAAGTACGGCCCGTACCAGACCACCGAAGAGGCGTTCAAGCGTCGCGGTCGACCGGTGGATGAGTTCTCCCAGATCATCGGCGCTGACGTAGCCGACGCGACCCTGGAAGGCTTCATCCAGTACGCCGTTGCCGGTCTGCGCGCCTCGATTGGCTCGAACGCCGGCATGGTGGTTTCGGCCAACATCGAAACCGACGGCAAGAAGACGCTGACTCGCGGCATGCGCAAGTTCGGTGACAAGTTCGGCCGTATCGCCCTGTGGGTCATGCACTCCAGCGCTTACTTCGACATCGTCGACGAAGCGATCACCAACAAGATCTACGAAGAAGCCGGTGTCGTGATCTACGGCGGCCTGCCTGGCACCCTGGGCAAGCCGGTGCTGGTGACCGACACCGCACCAGCGGACGTGATCTTCGGCCTGCTGCCGAACGCCGTGATCATCACCGAATCCCAGGCGCCGGGCTTCCGCTCGTACCCTGTGAACGATGAAGAAAACCTGGGCGTCGGCTACCGCGCTGAAGGCACCGTCAACATCGACGTACTGGGCTACAGCTGGAAGGACGCAGTAGGCGGCGCCAACCCAACCCTGGCCGCTGTAGGTTCGGCTGCGAACTGGGCCAAGCACGCTGACAGCAACAAGGTCACCGCTGGCGTGATGATCACCCTGACCACCACTCCCTGATAGCCAGGCTGGAAGCGGCCAGCAATGGCCGCTACGGAGAATCCCATGGAACTGATTTACACGAACCAGCTTGAAGGCTTCGAGCCTGGCAAGCGCTACCGGGATGCGCGCCTGTTTCGCGGCGTCGAGCGCGATGCAACCGAAGTTGTCGTTGTTGGTGACTTTCCCGAGATCGTCAAGGCGTACGAGGATGCCGGTGTCGACGTCGCCGTGAAAGAAGCCCCGGCACCCGCTGGCTTCACCGCGCATGAATCGGCATCTGGCGATCTGGCTGAAAAGCTTGCCAAGCTTCAGGCAGAAACCGACGGGGTCGCTCTTCTGATCGATGGACTGGGTGTTGGCGAGATTCATCGGCCAGACTCGGGCGAGCTAGCGTCGCGCCTGTTTGATGTGCTCGGCACCATCCACGCATCGGTTGGCGAACTGACTGCTGAGCGGGACGGCCTGCTCTCTACGGTCGACTCGCTGCGCGGTGAGATCGAAGCGCTCAAGAAGGCAGCAATCGCGCCGGCTGATGATGCTGGTGAAATAGCAGCGCTGAAAGCGACGCTGGACGAAGCCAAGGTCCAGTACCGGGCCAACGCCTCTAAAGAATCCCTGGAAAAGCTCGTCGCCGATCTTCCCAAGGAGTAATACTGCTGGCTGTCGGTGATCCGGCGGCCAATCTTCAAACCATTACAGCGAGTTGACGCATGGCACTCATCATCGAGGACGGCACCGGCAAGCCTGACGCCGAAAGCTACGCGAGCGCCGAGGACCTGGCCATGTACGCCGTGAAGTTTGGCGTGGTCATTCCCGTCGACGTGCCAGCACAGGAAGCGCTGCTGCGCCGGTCCGCCTTGGCGATGGATGGCATGACGTGGAAGGGCCGCAAGACCAACAGCGAGCAGGGCCTGTCCTGGCCGCGCCAAGGCGTTGAACTGGATCGAGAGATCAAGCCAAACAACTACCTCCCGGCGCGGATTCAGTACGGCCAAATGGCCCTGGCTGCCGAGATCCATCAGGACGACATCGACCCGGTGGAGAAGCGCAAGGGCGCAGTCTTGCTGGATCGGGTTGAGGGGGCCGTGACACGCGAGTATGCGGCGATTCCAAGCACCAGCAACCGGTTGCTGCCTGCGGCGCCGGATCGACCGAGCGCTACGCAGTTCGCCGATTATCTGCAGCGGCGCGGGTTGTTTGCTGTTCGGGCATAATCCAGGTTCAGGTATCGATGGGAGGTGAACGGAATGGAAGCTGACGACAAGACCATGCTGGTGCGGCTGCAAGGCGGCGACATCCAAAGGCGCCCGGTAGCATCCGAAGATATTTATCGACCCATGAATGGCGGCCCGGACCGGCTCGTTCGGCAAATCCCTGAGCTTCGCGATGGTGAGGAACTGACTTGGCCGATGGCCGACTCAATGCCCACGATAATCCGCTCGTAACCTGCACACTGCCCAGCCATCGCGCTGGGCTTTTCACATCTGGAGCCACCATGGCCTTCTACGACGAAATGGCCGTGATGGCCCTGGAGATGATCACAGAGTTCGGCCAGCCAGTGATTCTGCAAGACGCCGAGGAAGGCGAGTACGACCCCGCGACGGGCGAGAACTCACCGGGCGTGACAATCGAACAAACCGCTCAAGGGATTCTCCTCGACTTCACAGGTCAGGAGTTCCAGAACAACACCCTCATCATCCAGGGCGACAAGAAGCTCAAGATCGCCGCGTCTGGCCTGGAATGGCCGCCGAAGCTGCTCATCAAGGCGGTTATCCAAGGCAAGCCGTGGACGGTGATCAGCTTCAAAGAGATCAACCCTGCCGGTACGCCAATCCTCTATGAGCTGCAGGTGCGCGCATGAGCAAGTACAAAGGCAAACAGGGCAGTTTCGCCCAGCAGATCCGTGAGTTTGCTGAGAAAGCAAGCGGGGCAATTGATACAACTATTCGAGAAATCGTAATCGAGATCGGCAGCAGCGTGATTCAGATGTCCCCAGTAGGAAACCCCGAGATATGGGCTGCCAACGTTGCTCATCGCGCTGGAAATAAGGCGCAGGCAGATGCTTATGACGAAAACGTAGACGCTCGAAACGTCATAATTTCGCTCACCCCGAGCAATTACACCAAGGACGGAAAGCTCAGGCGCAACGTTAAATACGCAAAAAAACTTACAAAAAGAGAGAGAGACCAAAACTTCCAGGTTAACGCGCTGGTCGCTGGTGAGGACTATGTTGGTGGTCGATTCAGAGGTAATTGGCAGTTCTCCATTGATGCACCGGTCGAGGGGGTACTAGATCGATCAGATTCGGCAGGCGGATTGACGCTGGCAAAGATTAGGTTGCAAGTGGTAGATCTCACCGCAGGCCAGACAGCCTACATAGTCAACAATCTTCCCTACGGAATCGCCCTAGAATATGGGCACTCCACCCAAGCTCCTGGCGGCATGGTCCGCATCACCCTGGCGCGCTTCCAGCAGATAGTTTCCGAGGCAGCCCAGAACAACAAGGTGTGATATGTCCCACTTGATCATTCGAAGGCTGTTCGAGACACGCCTTGCTGCGTGGGCCAAGGACAAAAACCTGCCGGTCGCCTACCAGAATGCGAAGTTCACGACTCCCGCCACGGGGATTTACCTGCGCGCCTTCACGATCCCGGCCACAACGGGCAGCACAGACCTTCCGGGCAAGAATCGTCAGTTCATCGGCTTGTTCCAGGTGAGCATTGTCATTCCCTCAAACACTGGAACCAAGGCGGGCGAGGAGCTGATTGGCGACCTCGCCGCCCAGTTCCCGCTGTTCTCCACGCTCACCCAGGGCGACATCACCGTCAAGGTGATGACCCCTGTAGAGCAGGGCCCTGAGATTCAGGGCGATACCAATTACACCGTGCCCGCGTCGTTCCGATACCGGTCCGACACAGGCTGATCGACAGAGCAACACCCAAGCCCGCCCAGTGCGGGTTTTTTATTGCCTGCGAATCAGTGGGCGCTGCAACCCTTCCAGCCGCAACGCGGCATCCTTACGGAGAAACACCCATGGCTATTGGTTCGTCTACCGCCAGTACCGCCGCAGGCACGATCTTATTGGTATCTGCTGCGACACCCGCAACCTCGGATGCGGCCGGCTACAAGCTCCTGGTCTGGACCGAGATCGCAGAAGTAACCAGCATCGGCGCACGCGGCAAGCAGTTCGCCGTCGTCGAGCACAAGCCTCTGGCGTATCGCGGCACGTACAAGCGCAAGGGCTCGTTCAACAACGGCCAAATGGCAATCGGCCTGGCAATCGCCAAGGCTGACGCCGGTCAGGACCTGCTGAGCGATGCGCTGGAGTCCGACGATTCGTATTCCTTCCAGATCAAGTTCCCGAGCGGCCGCATCCAGTACTTCCCGGGCCAGGTGTCCAGCTTCACCGACAGCGACATCGGCAGCACTGACGCAATCCTGGCTGGCACGGCGAACGTGGAAGTCGACGGCGACATCATCACCGTCAAGCCTCCTGTATCCGGCGCGTAACTCAACCCCAAAACCCGTTTGCCCCGCACAACGCGGGGCTTTCTACATCCCCAATATTTAAGGATTACCCATGGATCTCGCTGACCTGTTCACCCGTTCGACCGCAGAAGCTGGCGTTGAAATGAAACTGCTGCACCCGGCCACTGGCGAAGTCATCAAGAACGAAGATGGCAAGGAGTGGGTCGTGACCGTTGCCGGTACTGACTCCGACCGCTGGAAGGCCTCGATTCGTGCCAGCGCCCGCAAGCGCGGCCGCAACGAAGACGACGTGTCGGAAACCCTGGCCTCGCTGATCGTCGGCTGGAAGAACCTGGTTCTGAACAAGGAAACGCTGAAGTTCACCCCACAGGCGGCTATCAAGCTTCTGACCGACTACCCGTGGATTCGTGACCAGGTGAACACCTTCGCATCTGAGCGGGCCAATTTTTTGCCGAAAGCGTAGAGGCGCTGATCCTCTACGTCCGGAAGTCGGCGTGGCTCAACACGGTTGCCGAAAAGGAAACCGAGACGCGCGCCGCCGTCTACCGGAAGCTCGAGCAAAAAGGGCATTACGTCCGGCAGCTTGAAATGCCGGACCTGCTGGCCTGGGAATACCTGATTGATTACCTGTTTGAGGCTGGGCCGGTCACCAGCAACGGGTTCGGCCCTGAGCCACTGTCATGGCTTGAGCTTGAGGCCTGGTCCAGGCTCTCCCAAGTCAAGCTTGATGCGTGGGAAGCGTTGACCCTGCGCAAGCTCTCGGACCACTACAGCGCGCAGTTGGTGCGCTCAGCGGATCCGAAGTGCAGGGCGCCAGATGAGCCCGAGCAGAGCCGTGAGCAGATCGCAGAAGACGTGGAAGCGTTCTTTGATCGCATGGAGCGGCAGCAGGAGCAGGATGGGCGGGAGGCTGAGGATTGATTTTCGGCGTTTTGGCTGAATCCTGGCGCGGTGGTAGATTGCGCATTACCACACAAGGAGGTTCTGATGAAAAAATCACTACTGCTGATGGCGGTCGCACTTGCTCTTTCCGGGTGTGCGCACCAGCCACCTCCCGCGAATCTCGGATTCCTGTCGGCTGCTGAGTATTCGGCGCTGCCGAAAGAAGGAACTGGCGCGGTCTCGGGACAGGTCTTCATGCGCACCGTCGGGGGCGATGTCCGTTACGGAGCGGGTAGTCGGGTGCTTCTGATACCGGCGACCAGCTACAGCGCCCAGATTTACAGCGCCTACCTGAGAAATCAGGCAGTAGCATCGGTTGATACCCGCGCCTTGGAGGCCGGGAAGAAAACGCAGGCTGATGGTTCGGGCAATTTCTCATTCTCCAAGGTTCCGCCAGGCTCCTACTACATCTTGAGCGATGTTGCGTGGCAGGCCCCGACAGCGTATGGGCTCGCCCTTCAGGGCGGGGCAATCATGAGCGAGCTGCAGGTTGAGAATGACCAGATGACCACAGTCATGGTCACGAAATAGGCCAGTAAAGCCAAAACACAAACCGCCTTCGGGCGGTTTTTTATTGCCCGCGATTTACCACAGAGTGGAGCATTTATGAACGATCTGGCGACGCTCGGCATTGCTGTCGACACCAGTCCGGCCGTGAAGGCTGCGACCGACCTGGAAAGAATGGCGGTGTCCGCCGAGCGCGCGGAAGACGCCATTACCGACCTTGGTGAGAAGTCTGCTACGGCATTGAAGGAGGTGGCGAAAGGCGCTTCTGCGCTTCCTGCCGCCCTGAAAGATGTTGAGGACAGCGCGACTGGCGCAGGAAAAGCCGCAAACGGCATGGTGTCGCCCGCCCTCATTAACCAGATGAAGGCGTTTGAGTCTTCGCTTAAGAGTGGTGCAAGCTCGACTGCCGAGCTTGAGATCCAGCGCTCGCAGCTCCGCAGCTTGCAGAAAGCGAGCATGATCGACGACGCTGAGGCGATCAAGATCAACAAGCAGCTCGACAAAACCCAGCAAGATCTCGCCAAGTCAGCAGTTCAGCAGGAAAAGGCTGTCGACCAGCTCATGCGCTCCGTTGATCCGACCGCCGCAAAGATGGCGAAGCTGGAGCGCGAAACGGAAGAGCTTGGGAAGCTGTTCGATAAGGGCACAATCAGCGCAAAGGATTACGCCACGGCTCTCGGCAAAATTGATGAGTCCGCTGCAAAGATTGGTGCCGCAAACGACCCGATCATCAAGACCACTGGCGCCCTGGGCGAGCTTGGGCTTGGCTCCCGTCGCGCCCGTGAGGACGTGGTTCAGCTTGGCAAGGCGCTCGCCTCAGGTGACTGGGCTGGAGCGGGGCGCAACATCGCTCAGATCGGAGTGGAAGCGGGCGCCATGGCTGGCCGCTTGCTTCTGGTTGCGGCTCCAATTGCCCTGGTCGTGGCTGGCCTTGGCGCTCTCGCATACGGATACAGCAAGGGGTCGCAAGAGGGCAATGAATACAACAAGTCGCTGGTTCTAACCGGTAACTATGCCGGTGTAAGCGCTGGGCAACTGGGCGATCTGGCGAAACAGGTCAGCGCTACCGTCGGCACCACGGCTGCAGCGGCCGACGTGCTGGCTACTCTTGCTGGGAACGGCAAGATCGCTGGCGAGAGCTTCGCCTCAATCACTGAAGCCGCGATTGGCATGCGGGAAGGCACCGGGAAAGCCGTAAGCGATACTGTTGCGGAGTTCGTCAAGCTCGCCGACGAGCCAGTGAAGGCATCCGCCGCCCTCAATGACCAGTACCACTACCTGACGGCCTCCGTTTACTCGCAGATTGCCGCTCTTGAGGAGCAGGGCAACCATGCGGGCGCTGTAAAGCTGGCGACGGAATCCTTTGCCGATGCAATCAACGACCGCACCCCGAAGATTCTGGAGAACCTGAGCTTCTGGGAGAAGGGTTACAACGCGGTGGCGCGCGCCGCTGACAGCCTGAAAAACCTCGGGCGCCGCGATATTGATTCTGAGATCGAGGAGGCTCAGCGAAAGCTAACGCGGGCTCAGTCTGGCGATATTGGCTTGTTTCAGAACAAGCAGACGATGATCGACTTCTACGACAACAAGCTGAACATGTTGCGTGACGAGAAGGCCGCGAATGCCGACATCGCAAAGTACGAAGGCGAGCAGGCCAAGAGCCAGGAAGCCGCAATCACCGCAATGGGCAAGGTCGACACTCTGACCAAGTCTGCTTGGACAAACGAGCAGAAACGCAATGATGCGCTGAAGGAGTATCGCCGCCAGCTTGACGATATCCGCAAGGTCGCACCCCAGGACCCGCGGCTGAATCAGGCGACCATCGATCAAAACATCGAGAACATCAAGAGCAAGTTCAAAGACCCGAAGACCGCCGCCGTGGCTGTCGACCTGACCGCTTTCAACGATGCAAAAAACCGCATCGTGGCGATCACCGCCGAATACGCAAACATGGAAAAGGAGTTGGATGCGTCGCACAAGGCGGGCATCTACTCCGATCAGAGCTACTACGAGCAGAAGTCGGCGATTCTGCAGCAGCAACAGGTTGAGGTCGACGCGGCTTACAAGGCGGAAATCTCTGCCCTGGAGGCTGCCAAGGCCAAGAAAGGCACCACAGCAGCCCAGGGTATTCAGCTCGATCAGAAGATTGCCGACGCTCGCACCCAGATGGTAAAGGCGCAGCAGACTGCTGAAAGCCAGCTGTCCGTGCTGGCTACGAGTGAGCAGGGCAGGCTTACCAAGCAGGCTCTCGCCGTCAAGGTATACACGGATGCCCTGGACGCCCAGCTGACAGCTCTGCAGCAACAAGGTCTTCGAAATGCCGCGTCCGTTGGCATGGGGGCCAGCCAGAAGGCGATATACGACCAGATCTCGTCTTTGACCGACAAGCTCAACGAGCAGCGTCGTCAGTTGGCCGACCAGTATGGCGACGGCGCCCGCAACATGAGCCTGGAGGAGTACAGCCAGAAGCTCAAGGCATTGGCGGCAAACCATCAGGCCATGACTGACCAGGTGGTTTCGAACTACAAGCAAATGCAGGACGCCCAAGGGAACTGGATCGGCGGCGCCACTTCGGCGTGGCAGGACTATCTCGACAGCGCGGCAAACGTCGCTGGGCAGACAAAATCGCTCTTCACTGGCGCCTTTAGCGGCATGGAGGATCTTCTTGTAGGATTCGCGGTTCGCGGCAAGGCCTCTTTCAAGGACTTTGCCAACTCAGTTATCGCGGACATCGCCAGGATCATTATTCGCACAAGTGTTCTCGGGCCGATACTGGGCGGACTTTTTGGAGGGGCAGCGGGGGGATTTTCTGGTATAGGAGGCGGACAAGGAGGTTCAGGCTTCGGCGTCGGAGACATCCTGAGCTATGGGAAAAGCGCATATAGCCTTGCGAATTCCGGGTTCGGTCAGGCGCTTTCGTCCGGCTGGGGATCGGGAGATGGGTTCCTGAGCAGCCTGCAGAATGCCGCAAGTAGCGGCTATGGCTACATTAGCTCGATGCTCGGCTCGGGAGGCGGGGCCGCAGGATCAGCGGTTAGCTCGGGGTTGTCACAGGGAGCCACAGGCTTTGGCAGTCAGTTCACGGCCGGCTCCGGGGTCGTATCATTTCCTGGCGCCGCATCAGCCACACCAAACTCCGCCCTTGGCGGCGCGGGAACGTCAGCCCTCGGCGCGGGCCTTGCTGGTGTCGGCGGCGCTCTGTATGGATATGGACAGTCGGGGCTCAAGGGTGCCGCGACAGGGGCTGCGGGTGCGGTCGGCGGTTACTACGCCGGTGCTGCACTGGGGTCTTTGGCCGGACCTCTCGGGACGATCATAGGCGGGGCTCTCGGATCGGCTCTGGGCGGCATGGTCGGCGGCTCGTTGTTCGGCGGTGACTGGGTAACCAAAAATTCGGGCATCCAGCTCGGCGTCACAGGTGGCGCCCTTGACGGTGCGCAGTTCCAGGATCAGTCGAAGAAAGGCGGACTGTTCGGCAGCAACAAGAAGCGCACCCGGCTTTCTGCTCTCGATCCCGAGATGCAGACGGCGCTCGATAAAACCTACGACGCAACCGAGGGGGCTATCTTCGATCTGTTCGGTGCGCTTAACGTCAAGCTCAACGACGGAGTGCTTGATGGGCTGAACATCGCTTCGACGAAGATCAGCACAGAAGGCAAGACTGCTGAGCAGATCCAGGAGGACATCACCAAGTGGTTTGCGGCGCTCGCCGACACGATGACCGTAGCTGTTGCCGTCGCTTCTGATTCTGGGCTCGGTGGCTACACGTTCGAAGGCCTGCAAGTCTTCGTCGCAAACCTTGTAGGCGTGAACGACGTCCTGAAACACGTCAATGTCGGGCTGTTCGACATGAGCGTAACGGGTGGTTTCGCTGCCGAACAGTTGTCGGCAATGGCTGGCGGTTTCGATGCCCTGAAAACGTCGGTTGCGACTTACTACGACAACTTCTTCACTGACACGGAGAAAGCGAACAACGTCCTGTCTGATGTGGCTGCCGAGTTCAAAAAACTGGACATCCAGTTGCCCGACACGCGCCAGGGCTATAGGGACATGGTTGAAGGGATCGACAAGACGACCGAATCTGGCCGTCAGATGTTCGCCACCTTGACCGCGCTGTCGGGAGATGCGGCGGCGTCGTACACGATCCTTGAGCAGCGAGCCTCAGCGGCAAATCAAGCGCTGGCCGACACCTTGAACGGTGCCGTCACCAGTGCGATGAGTGCCGTGCAGCGCGCAGTATCCGCCCAACAGAAATCGCTGACCGAGGCCTACAACGCTCAAAACGCATCGTTGAGCGACATGGCTTCTACGGCCCAGGCCAACGTTTCCGCCATGACTGCCGTCAGCAACTCGCTGAAAGGTGCGCTCAAGTCCCTCCTCGGAACCTCGGACGAAGCCGTCAAGATGCTGCGCAGCCAGGCCCAGGCCACGCTGCAAAGCGCCTTGGCTACGGCCCGTGCAGGCGGTTCGTTGGCGGGCTTTGCTGGTCTGGATGACGCCCTGTCCGCAGTCACGTCGAACAACACGGACCTATACAGCTCGCTGGAGGATTTCAACCGGGATCAGGGCCGAACAGCGAATGTCGTCGCAGAGCTGAACGCCATCAGTGGCAACCAGCTCACGGCGCAAGAGCAACTGCTGCAAACGGTTCAGGACCAGATCAAGCAGGCGAAAGCTCAGTACGACGAAGAGATGAGCAAGCTGGACAAACAGCTTGAGTTCGCTCAATCGCAACTGGATGCGCTCAACGGTATCGACAACTCAGTGATAAGCGTTGCTGCGGCAATGGCCGGTCTCAGCGGGGCAATAGCTGCTGCCATGGCTGCAAGGCCTGAGAGTTCGGGGGCGGGCAGTTCGGGCGGCATTGAGGCTGCATACCGCGCCGCATTGGGGCGCGATGCCGATCCCGCTGGACTGGCGTATTGGTCCGGTCAGCTGCAAAGCGGGGCCGTCAGCGCGGGCGACCTGGCTGGAGCGATCACCAAAGACGCGAAGAGCAACGGGGAAATCCCAGGCTTTGCGACTGGCGGCGATCACCTTGGCGGATGGCGCATCGTGGGTGAAAACGGTCCAGAGCTGGAGGCGACCGGACCGAGCCGGATCTTCAACGCAAACCAGACGGCTCAAATGCTCAAGGGTGGCGGTGGCGATTCCAGTCTCGGTCAGAAGGTGGATGTGCTGATCGATGTGGTCAAGCAGATCGTGGGGCCGATGAAGCTCAACTCCGACGAAAACAACCGAATGTTCCGCAAGTGGGACAACGTCGGCATTCCAGTAACAAACCCAGCGGGGAGCGCGTCCAAATGAGGTTTATACGACCGATTGAGGTCACCCCTGAAAAGCTGGTTTCGTCGAACGTGCCGGAAACGGACTATCCGGCTTGGGTTGCCACCACGGCATACGCCATCGGCGCCAAGGTGATGCTTAATCACGTCACCTATGAGGCGCTAGTGGCGAACACCGGACGCAACCCGGCTTCTGACACTGTAGCGCCGCCAGCCTGGCTGAATACCGGTTCAACCAATCGCTGGCGGATGTTCGATGCAGTTGTGGGCACGCTCACTACTAACCCAGGGGTCATTACGGTAACCATCCATCCCGGCTCGGTAGTGAACTCAATCGCCCTGTTAAATGTGCAGGGTGATTCTGTGACCGTAACGGTGACCGATCCGGTAGATGGGGTGGCGTTCACGCGGCGTGTGAATCTTGTCGATGGCGGCGTGAGCAACTGGTACGACTGGTTTTTCGAAGAGATTCAGTATCGATCTACCATGGTTTTACTGGATCTACCGGCATACGGAACCGCCAACATTACAGTAACTATCCATAGCGGTACTGTTGCGGCAGTTGGCGAGCTAGTTCTTGGCAAGCTGTTTACTATCGGAAAAGCCCTGTACGGAACTGGAGTAGGTATCGATGACTACAGTCGAAAGGAACGCGACAAATTCGGAAATTGGACTGTCGTCGAACGCGCCTTCTCGGACAGCGCGAAGTTTCCAGTCGCTGTCGAAACATCAGCCGTGGCAAGAATAAAAAGAATGCTCGCCGAGATTCGCGCGAAACCCGTTGTTTGGGTCGGCGAAGAAACTTACGAAGCAACCATCGTGTATGGATTTTTTACATCGCTCGACTTGGTTTATTCCGGGCCGACAGCATCCGACTGCCAACTTACTATTGAGGGACTTCTATAATGGCTTTACCACCCGTAGTGCGACAAACTGCGCCCTGGCCCAAGCGCAGCGAAGCCCCGGCAAATTTCTCGACAATGGCTGATGCTGTTGGCGCGACCATGCCGAACACCATTGACGACCTAAACACCGCCCTGAAATGGCAGGCCGACTCAATGGCCGCCACTGCCGACTACAAGACGGCAGCAGGTCAGTCAGCTACAGCGGCCTCCGACTCTGCAACACTGGCGCAGCAGCAAGTCGGCTTGGCTGCTGGTCAGGTTGTGCTGGCTAAGGCTCAGGCGGATGCGGCGAAAGGCTCGGCGGAGAGTGCGCAGGTTTCTGCGGCCGCTGCGGGATCTGCGGCGGGACTCCCAAGTCTTGTAGGCAATGCGAAAAAAGTCTTGGGCGTGAAGGCCGACGAGACCGGTGTTGGCTGGGTTCTTGGGCTGCCAGATTTTGCCGCCAATGCCGGAAAGACCCTACAAGTCAACTCCACCTCGAATGGGGCGGCATGGGTGAATTTGGGTGCAATGCACGTCACCGAAGAAAAGCCTAGCGGCGTGAATGGGGGCAGCGCACCAATCCCTATAAACAATGATTACTTTCCTAGAACGCTCAATACCATCAGGTCAAATACCTTGCTTGGCGCCTCTATGGCAGCAGGCGTAATAACGCTTCCTGCCGGAAGTTATAGAGTCAGGGCCTGGACAACATCAGGGTTATCACAGGTTAAGTGCAGACTTTATAATATTACGTCAGGGTTGGCTTTGCAGAACAGCCCTTCCGCCTCGGCCCTTAATTGCATGATAAGTCTGTCGGTTGTTTCTAGCTTGCGGCTGGAGATGCGAATCCATCCCAGTGTTTCAGGTATATCAACCACTAGTGCACAGGGGGTGGCGTTCTCATCGGGTGACCCGGAAGTATATTCAGATGTAGTTATTGAGAGGGTCGGTTAATGGCGTACTTCAAAATTGAAAGCGGCGTTGTAGTTCAAAATCAACCGAATGCCGAAGATGGCTTTATCCAAGGCCCTGATGATGTTATCTGCGGCTTCCTGTACGCCAAGGGCAAGTTCTCGCTTCCGCCGAACCCGGATCAAGACTGGCCCACCATCATCGAAGCCCGCCGCTACCAAGCCGAAATCGCGGGCATGGTATTCGAAGGCATGCGCATCGACACCGACGACCGCAGCAAGGTGCTGATCACTGGCGCTGCGCTCAAGGCCATGCGCAGCGCTGACTACGTGCTGCGCTGGAAGACCGGTGAAGGCTTTGTAGATCTGCCCGCAGAACTGGTGTTGATCATCGCTGATGCTGTCAGTGACCGGACGCAACTCTGCTTCGACCGGGAGGACGCGCTGCTTGGCGCGGTGGAGGATGGCTCGATCACGGCGGCGATGGTGGAAGAAGGGTGGCCAGCGTGAGCAAGTTCCTGACAACCCTGAAAACCGAACAGGTCGGCAAGTGGGATCACACGCTGCTCGCTGACCTGATCTTTCAAGATGACGATGTGGGCACGATCACCGTGCCTTCCGGCTTCGAAACCGACTTCGCAAGCATCTGGATGCTGCACAACGTCTTTCTGTTTGTCCTGTTCGCGCTTGTTGCCGGGTACGGCAACTACGCGGCGACGGTGCATGACTGGCTGTATACGACCGGGCAAGTCTCGCGCAAGCAGGCAGACGGCGTGCTGTACCGCGCACTGCGGGCCGAGGGCGTTGCCAAGTGGCGAGCCTGGCTCTTCTGGATCGGCGTCCGAATAGGCGGCGCCAAGCACTTCACAAAGACCCCGCCAAGTGCGGGGTTTTCTGTTTCTGGAGATCAGTAAATGCGCACATCGCAAAAAGGGATTGCACTCATAAAGTCCTTCGAGGGGCTGAGGCTAAAGTCCTATCAGGATTCGGTAGGCGTCTGGACCATCGGCTACGGCACCACTCGCGGGATCGGTCCCGGCATGACGATCAGCAACGAACAGGCCGAGCGCATGCTGCAGAACGACATCGCCCGGTTCGAGCCGGAGATCGAGCGATTGGTGAAGGTGCTGCTGAACCAAGGCCAGTGGGACGCACTGATGAGTTTCACCTACAACTTGGGTGCGACCAACCTCGGGTCGTCCACGCTGCTGCGCCTGCTCAATGCGAAAGACTACGCCGGTGCCGCCGAGCAGTTCCCGCGCTGGAACAAGGCAGGGGGCCAGGTGCTGAATGGCCTGGTTAAACGCCGGGCAGCTGAACGTGCACTGTTCCTGGGGGCGGCATGACGGTCTACGCGAGGGCCGGGGCGGTCCTGCTTCTGATCGCCATCGCGGTCACGGCTCTGTTCGGTGCGTACCGGCACGGCCAATCGGTTACCGACCAGGAGTGGCAGGCGAAATGGAATGGGCGCGACACCGCTGATGCCCAGGCCCGCGCCAAAGCCGAGGCTGAAGCTCGGGCACTGGAACAACAACGCCATCAGGCCATAGAAGAGGTGCAACGCGATGCAACGCAAAAACTGGAACAGGCGCGCACTGATGCTGATGGTGCCAACGCTGCTGCTGATCGGCTGCGCGAGCAGGTCAGAAAGCTACTCGCCACCGGTGGCCACGGCAGCAATACCGGATCTGCCACAGGCAGCCCGCCAGCCAGCAACCCCGGCAATCTGCTCGCCGTCGTGCTCGACAAATCTGTCCAGCGAAATCGAGAACTGGCAGCGGTCGCTGATGCTGCTCGAGTGAATGGCCTGGCCTGTGAGGCGGCATATGAGTCGTTGCGGGAGAAGCCAAAATAAGGGGAGGGTGTACGTCGGCAGAACGCCGGGGGATGGATGGCTCAGAGGCGTCTAGAGCGGCATGGAAAACGCTGTTTTGGTCCTAAAATGGTCCTAAAGCCACAAGACAGAAACAAAAAAGCCCTGAAATCTTGTTAGAAATCAGGGCTTTATTGCGTACCTAATGTGGCGGTGAGGGAGGGATTCGAACCCTCGATACAATTTCTTGTATACACACTTTCCAGGCGTGCTCCTTAAGCCTCTCGGACACCTCACCGTATCTCGTCACACCGTTGGTCTGTCGAGGCGCGCTAATGTAGTCGAAAGCTTTCCCGAAGGCAAAACTTTTTTTCAGAATTTTCATGCGCTTAAGCAAAAACCGCGTTCATCGGGGCTCGGTGGGGCAGACATGGCCCGGTCCCGGCGGCTGTTGCGCGTCCGGGACCGGGTCATTGCAGCGGCGTCGGCCTCGATCAGGCGCCGAACCCGCCGTCTATGGTGAGGCTGGCGCCGGTAATGTAGCCCGCTTCCGGGCCGGCCAGGTAGGCGACGAAGCTGGCGATCTCTTCGGCCTTGCCATAACGACCGATGGCCATTAATTCAACGAGGCTTGCGGCGAAGTCGCTGTCGGCCGGATTCATGTCAGTGTCCACCGGGCCTGGCTGCACGTTGTTGATGGTGATGCCGCGTGGGCCAAGGTCCCGGGCAAGGCCCTTGGTCAGGCCGACCAGCGCTGACTTGCTCATGGCGTAGGGGCCACCGCCGCCAAAGGGCATGCGGTCGGCGTTGGTGCTGCCGATGTTGATGATGCGGCCACCTTCACCCATGTGCCGTGCCGCTTCCTGGGAGGCGATGAACACACTGCGCACATTAATAGCCAGGGTCCGGTCGAAATCTTCGAGGCTGAAGTCTTCCAGCGGCGCGATGGCCAGCACGCCGGCGTTGTTGACCAGGATGTCCAGGGCACCGAAGGTTTCCACGGTTGCGATCACTGCACGGCGGATCGCGTCGGCGTTGGCGCTGTCTGCGTGGATCGCCAGGGCTTTGCCGCCGTTGGTGGTGATGCTGTCCTGCAGTTCCCGCGCCTTGGCCTCGGAGCTGACATAAGTAAAGGCGACTGCTGCGCCTTCGGCAGCGAGGCGTTTGACGATGGCGGCACCGATGCCGCGAGAGCCGCCCTGAACGAGGGCGACTTTGCCGGTAAGGTTTGCGTGTTGAGTCATGCTGTTCTCCCTTTACTTGAAGGCTTGAGTGAATGGAGATCAGTATCGATCGCTGATTGAATACCGGGTAGCCAGTAATCGGGATAGGCTGTGTAAACCAAAAGTTTAGAGTGCAGGCATGGAAAACTTCAGCAGCATTGAATGTTTCGTGCGCAGTGCAGAGGTCGGCAGTTTCGCCGAGGCCGCACGGCGCTTGAGTCTGACACCTGCCGCCGTGGGCAAGAGCGTGGCCAAGCTCGAGGCGAAACTGGGGGTGCGTCTGTTCCAGCGCAGCACCCGCAGCCTGACCTTGACGGAGGCCGGTCATCGGTTTCTGGGTGAGGTCAGCACGAGTCTGCACACCATTCAAAACGCGGTCGCCAACCTGGCCAGCGCCGAAGGTCAGCCGACTGGCACGCTCAAGGTCAGCATGGGGACCGTGTTCGGGCGGTTGTACGTGGTGCCGCTGCTGGGGGAGTTCCTGCGGCGCTTCCCGGCCATTACTCCGGACTGGCATTTTGACAATCGGCAAGTGGACCTGATCGGGCAGGGGTTCGATGCGGCCATCGGTGGTGGTTTCGACCTCCCGCAAGGCGTGGTGGCGCGCAAGCTTGCCCCGGCCCACCGGATATTGATCGCATCGCCTGCCTATCTGGCGGAACACCCGGATATACGCCAGCCCGAGGATCTGGAAGGCCGCGCCGGGATCCTGATTCGCTCGCCCCAGACCGGTCGCGTACGTTCCTGGCCCCTGAGTAACCGCGAACGGGAACAGCGCCCGCTGAGCCTGAAACTGCGCATGACCATGAGTGACTCCGAAGCCGCCTGCGTCGCCGCCGAACAGGGGCTGGGCATCGCGCTGGTGAGCATGCCGTTCGCCGTGCCCCATCTGCGCAGCGGCACCCTGCAACGAGTGTTGCCGGACTGGTACGTGGACGATGGCAACATTTCGCTGTATTACAGCGAACACAAACTGCTGCCGGGCAAGACCCGCGCATTTGTGGATTTCATCATTGAGCGTTTTGCCGAGCAGAAGCTGGCGAAGGTGTTTAGTGCTGTTTGAATACTCTTTAATGGAGCACAACCCTGATGGACATTCAGCCAAACGCAGCCTTGATCCTTATCGACATGCAGCAGGGCATCAATCATCCCAAATTGGGACGGCGCAACAACCCCCGGGCCGAAGAGCAGATGTCGGCTCTTTTGGCTGCGTGGCGGTACACCCGGCGACCGGTGATTCATGTGCGGCACTTTTCCCGGTCACCCGATTCTGTGTTCTGGCCAGAGCAATCAGGTGTCGATTATCAGCCCGCATTTCTGCCGTACGACGGTGAGCGGCAGTTGCGCAAGAACGTGCCGGATGCGTTTTGTGGCTCGGCCCTTGAAGGCTGGCTGCGTGCGGATTCGATTACACAATTGGTTATTGTTGGCGTCGTGACCAACAACTCGGTCGAATCCACTGCCCGCACTGGCGGTAATCTCGGGTTTGACGTGATCGTGCCTCATGACGGGTGCTTCACCTTCGATCAGGCGGACTTCTTTGGTACACCGCATTCGGCGCAAGAGGTGCACGCCATGTCCCTGGGTAACCTTCATGGGGAATATGCGACAGTGTTGTCGGCGGCAGAAGTGCTGAGTGGGGTGTGACGACTGAGGCCTTCGCGAGCCCGCTCGCTCTCACAGATAAAGCTATCCGAGCTGAGGTGGGTAAAGCTGGAGTTCGAGGCCAGTCCAGAACAGGTGTGGGAGTGAAGCACGGAGCCTTCTACAGGTTTTGTGTCTTGCGGTTCAATTCCGTAACATCCGCACACTCTTTTTGCCATCCCCAGCTTCAGGTCACCCATGAAACCAAAACGTCTGCGCGCCGATGTGCTGGCCGGACTCACCACGTCATTTGCACTGCTGCCCGAATGCATCGCCTTTGCTCTGGTGGCTCATCTCAATCCGCTGATGGGGCTCTATGGTGCGTTCATCATTTGTACGCTGACTGCCCTGTTTGGCGGGCGGCCGGGGATGGTGTCGGGGGCGGCAGGGTCGATGGCGGTGGTGATCGTCGCGCTGGTGGTGCAACACGGGGTGCAATACCTGCTCGCCACGGTGCTGCTGGGTGGGCTGATCATGCTTGCGTTCGGGCTGTTGCGGCTGGGCAAGCTGGTGCGGTTGGTGCCGCATCCGGTGATGCTCGGTTTCGTCAACGGCCTGGCGATCATCATCGCCCTGGCTCAACTGGAGCATTTCAAGAGCGGTGAAGCCTGGCTCAGTGGCACGCCGTTGTACCTGATGGCGGGGCTGGTGGCGTTGACCATGGCCATCGTCTACCTGCTGCCGCTGCTGACCCGCGCGGTGCCTCCGGCGCTGGTGGCGATCCTCGGCGTCGGGCTGGCGGTTTACCTGCTGGGCTTGCCGACCCGCACCCTGGGTGACATGGCACACATTGCCGGTGGCTTGCCTTCCCTGGCGCTGCCGGACGTGCCCTGGAACCTGGAAACCCTGCGGATCATCGCGCCCTACGCGATATTGATGGCCCTGGTCGGGCTGCTGGAAACCCTGCTGACCCTCAACCTGACCGACGAGATCACCGAAAGCCGCGGCTATCCGGACCGCGAGTGCGTGGCCCTGGGGGCCGCGAACATGGTGTCGGGTCTGTTCGGCGGCATGGGCGGCTGCGCGATGATCGGCCAGACCGTGATCAACCTCAGCTCCGGTGGTCGCGGTCGGCTTTCCGGTGTGGTCGCGGGTGTGCTGATCCTGCTGTTCATCCTCTTTCTTTCACCCCTGATCGAACGTATCCCGCTGGCTGCACTGGTGGGGGTGATGTTTGTGGTGTCGCAGCAGACCTTCGCCTGGGCGTCGCTGCGGGTGGTCAACAAGGTGCCGCTCAACGATGTGCTGGTGATCATCGCTGTGACCATCATCACGGTGTTCACCGACCTGGCCACAGCGGTGCTGTGCGGGATCGTCATCGCTGCGCTCAATTTCGCCTGGCAGCAGGCCCGCGAGTTGTACGCCGACACCCATATGGAAGACGACGGCAGCAAGCTCTATCGTCTGCACGGCACGCTGTTCTTCGCCTCGGCGATGCCGTTTCTCAACCAGTTCGCCCCCGCCAGTGACCCGGCCCAGGTGACCCTGGATTGTCGTCATCTGAGCTTTGTCGACTATTCGGCCATTGCCGCGCTCAAGACCCTGCGCGAGCGCTACGCCAAGGCGGGCAAGCATTTGCGGGTGCTGCACCTGTCCGAGCGCTGCAAGAAAATGCTCAAGCGCGCGGGTGTGCATCACGATTGATGTCGTGACCTGCTGAACATGAATTGCGCTCAGTTTCATGACCATCAGCTTTATGCAAACATGCCCACCCGACAGGCCTGCCGTAACGGTCTGCCCGCACTGAAATGGATTTTGTAATGAAAGCAGGGATTGTCGCCACACTGAAAAACTACCCGATTACGGTCAATCTGTTGCTCTCGGCGTCGTTGATTCTGACGCTGGGGCGGGCGATTACCCTGCCGTATCTGGTGGTCTACCTGTCGAAAAACTTTGCGCTGGGTATCAGCGATGTCGGCATGGTGGTGGGCAGCAGCCTGATCATCGGTTCGTTGCTGAGCCTGTACGGCGGCTTTCTGGTGGACAAGTTGTCCAGCTACCGATTGATCCTCAGTTTCAGTGCCCTGTTCAGCCTTGGGTTTCTGGGCACCTTCATGGCCCGTGATCTGGCCTTGTTCTTTTTCTGCCTGGTGGCCGTCAATCTGGCGTACGCGGTGATCGATATCGCGGTCAAGTCGGGCTTCGGCCATTTGCTGCCGGAAGAGGAGCGTGGCCGGGTGTTCTCCATCAAGTACACGCTGACCAACGTGGGTTATGCGGTCGGCCCTTTTCTGGGGGCGGGGCTGGCTCAACTGGACATCAGCCTGCCGTTCCTGCTGTCTGCGGGGCTGGGGGCAGGGTTTGCGTTCATCTATTACCTCTGGGGTGACAAAAGCCTGCGGCGTGTCGATGCGTCCCGTCCGCCGATGGCGTTCATGGCCGTAGGCAAGTTGTTGCTCAAGGATTACCGGCTGATCTGTTTCACCCTTGGAGGTTTGCTCAGTGCGGTGGTTTTCGGTCAGTTCACTGCGTATCTGTCGCAGTTCCTGGTGGTCACCAGCACGCCGGAATACACCTATGAGGTGATCAGCGCCGCTGTCGCGACCAACGCCACCCTGGTCATCTGCCTGCAGTACTCCATCGGCAAGCACATCTCCAACAAGCACCTGAACCTGTGGCTGGCCGCTGGCCTGAGCCTGTTCATGATCGGCGTCATCGGTTTCTCGCTGTCCACCAGCGTCATGCTCTGGTGCCTGTCGATGGCGGTGTTCACCTTGGGCGAGATCATCGTCTTTCCGGCTGAATATATGTTCATCGACCGTATTGCCCCCGACCATTTGCGAGGCATGTATTACGGTGCTCAGAACCTGTCCAACCTTGGCGGGGCGCTTGGGCCGGTGCTGTGCGGGTTCGTGCTGGCGACGATGCCATCTCACTTCATGTTCTATATGCTGGCGGGCTTCATAGTGGTGGGCGGCGTGTTTTATTTCATCGGTTGTTCCGATTCCGTCGCCAAGGCCTCTTCTTCGAATCAGGGGTGATTGTTTTCGATGAGCCGTGTATCCCCGCTGGACGCTTACACTCGGGCGGTCGAGCAGCAAGGTTTTCAGGCGGATGCAGCGCAACTGCGCGCCGCCCAACAATTACAGGTCTGTTACCTGGCGCTCAAGGTCAGCGCCCGTAGGCCAGTGAAGGGCGTCTATCTGTGGGGACCGGTGGGCCGGGGCAAGACCTGGCTCATGGACCGTTTTTTCGACAGCCTGGACGTGCCAGCCCGGCGTCAGCACTTTCATCACTTCATGCGTTGGGTGCACCAACGGCTGTTTCAGTTGATTGGCACCTCGGACCCGCTCAGGGCACTGGCCCAGGAACTGAGCAAGGAAGTGCGGGTGCTGTGTTTCGACGAGTTGTTCGTCACCGACATTGGCGACGCGGTGATTCTTGGCGGTTTGCTGCAAGTGATGTTCGACGAGGGCATGGTGGTGGTCTCAACCTCCAATCAGCCGCCGGAACTGCTGTACGCCAATGGCCACAATCGTCAGCGTTTCCTGCCGGCCATTGCTGCCATCAACCGTTGCATGCAGGTGGTGACGGTGGATGGCGGCGAAGACCATCGCCTGCATCCGGGGCAATTGCACCAGCGCTACTGGATCACCCAGCCGGACAGCCCCAGCGCCCTGGCTCAGGTCTTTGAGCAGTTGAGCGAGGGCGAATCCGGCTCACGTGAGCCTTTGCTGCTGGGTCGCCGCAGCATTGCCGTGGTGCGCCACACGCAAAAGGTGCTCTGGTGCCGTTATGCAGACCTGTGTGAACAGCCATTGGCGGCGATGGACTTCATCGACCTGTGCGACCGTTTCTCGGCGATCCTGTTGAGCGAAGTCCCGGCCATGAGCGCCCCGCAACGCGAAGGCAGGATTGCCCGAGGCACCGAAGATGCCGTCGAGCAGGTCATAGCAGGGGATCGCGAGTTACCGCAACTGTCACCCCATGATGACGGGGTTCGGCGTTTCATTGCCCTGGTGGACGAATGCTACGACCGGCATGTGCCGTTGTATGTGGAAGCGCAGGTGCCAATGGATGAGCTGTATCAGGAAGGTTACCTGGGCTTCGCCTTTCGCCGGACCTTGAGCCGGTTGCAGGAAATGCAGCTGGAGCGGTTTGTGGTGCGGTGATTTTGATTGGGTGGGAGCGACCCGGTCGCTCCAACAAGTTTGATGATCGCTCCCACAGGTTTATAACCTGCGCAAATGCCGGAACCCTTCGTAGATCAATACCAGCACTGCCAGCCAGATCGGCAGGTAGGTCATCCATTCGTCGCGGCTGATGCTTTCGCCCAGCAGCAAGGCCACGCCTACCAGCAACACCGGTTCGACGTAACTGAGCAGGCCGAACAGGCTGAAGGGCAGCAGTCGGCTGGCAAGGATGTAGCTGACCAGTGCCGATGCGCTGATCAGCCCCAGTACCGGGATCAACAGGTACAGGCGCGGGAGTTCGTTGACTACCCCCGGATTGCCCGTGGTGATGAACCAGATCGCGGCGGGCAGCATCAGGGCCATGTCAAACCACAGGCCGCCCAGGTTGTCGGTACCGATGCGGCGCCGCAGCACGAAGTACAGAGGGTAACCGAGGGCCACCAGCAGGGTTTCCCAGGAGAAACTGCCCAGGCGCAGCAGCTCGTTGCCGACGCCGACCACCGCGCAGGCGGCGGCTACTTTCTGCAATCGCGAGAGGTGTTCGCCGTAGACGACGCGTCCGGTTAGGATCATGGTCAGTGGCAGCAGGAAGTAACCCAAGGACACTTCAAGGCTGCGCCCATGCAGCGGTGCCCACATGAACAGCCAGAGTTGCACCCCCAGAAGTGCCGACGACAGCACCATGGCAAGGGCCAGCGTGGGCGTGCGGCTCACGCGGCCGATGAGGGTGCGCACCAGCGCCCATTCGCCGCTGGACAGCAAGAACACGGTGACGCAAGGCACGGTCAGCAACATGCGCCAGCCGTAGATTTCCTCACCGCTCAGGGGCTTCATCAGCGAGGTATAGAAATACATGACGCCGAACAGAATCGAAGCCAGCACCGATAGCACGATGCCTTTTACGGCAATACCTTTTGACACAGTGTCCTCGCGTCTTGCGTTAGATGGCCTCCGGCTCTTTGTCTGCGCTCGGGGCAGGGTCTGAAGGGGCACTTGAAGCGGCGCTCAGTCTAGCCGATACCCGCATCACCACCACAAAAAATACGGGCACGAACACCACCGCCATCGTGGCCGTGAGCATGCCACCGATTACCCCGGTGCCGATGGCCTGCTGGCTGGCAGAACTGGCGCCGGTGGCGATGGCCAGTGGCACGACCCCCAGGATAAAGGCCAGGGACGTCATGATGATCGGCCGCAAACGCAGGCGCGCCGCTTCCACCGTGGCTTCGATCAGGTCCTGCCCCTGGTCGTGCAGGCTCTTGGCGAACTCGATGATCAGGATCGCGTTCTTGGCCGACAGACCGATGATGGTGATCAGCCCGACCTTGAAGAACACGTCATTGGGCATGTCGCGCAAGGTCACGGCCAGGACCGCACCAATGATCCCCAGCGGCACCACCAACAGCACTGAGGTGGGGATCGACCAGCTTTCATAGAGCGCCGCCAGACACAGGAACACGATCAGCAGCGACAGGCCGAGCAGAATTGGCACCTGCGCCCCGGAGAGTTTTTCCTGCAAGGACAGCCCCGTCCACTCCAGGCCCATGCCGGTGGGCAGCTGCGCCACCAGACGCTGGATTTCATCCATGGCCTGACCTGTGCTGTAGCCCGGTTTCGCTTCCCCGGAAATGCTGATCGCCGGGTAGCCGTTGTAGCGGGTCAATTGCGCCGGCCCTAATACCCACGTGGCTTTGGTGAACGCGGACAGGGGCACCATCTTGCCGTTGCTGTTACGCACGTTCATGGTCAGCAGATCATCCACCTGGCTGCGCAGGTCGCCTTCGGCCTGGACCACCACGCGTTGCATGCGGCCCTGGTTGGGGAAGTCGTTGATGTATGCCGAACCTACGGCAGTGGACAGCAGCAGGCCAATGTCGGCGAACGACACGCCCAAGGCGTTGGCCTGTTTGCGGTCCACATCCAGATGGACCTGGGGGCTTTCCGCCAGCGCGCTTTCCCGCACGTTGGCCAGGATCTTGTTGCTGTTGGCGGCGGCCAGCAGGGTTTCCCGGGCCTGCATCAAGGCCGCGTGGCCGAGGCCGCCGCGATCCTGCAGCCGCATTTCAAAACCGCTGGAGGTGCCGAGGCCTTCGACCGGCGGCGGCAGGATGGCGAAGGCGATCGCGTCCTTGAGGTCTGCATAGGCCGCGTTGGCCCGTTCAGCAATAGATGCTGCCGAGTCCTTGGACTTGCGCGCAGACCAGTCCTTGAGCGTGGTAAAGGCCAGCGCTGCGTTCTGCCCGGTGCCGGAAAAGCTGAAGCCGAGGATCAGGGTGGAGTTTTCCACGCCGGGTTCAGTGGTGTTATGGGTCTCGATGGCCTCGGCAATCTGCACCGTGCGGTTCTTGCTGGCCCCCGGCGGGAGCTGGATGTCGCTGATGGTGTAGCCCTGATCCTCCACGGGCAGGAAGGACGACGGCAGGCGGCTGAACATCCAGCCCAGAGCGATCAGGATCAATGCGTAGACCAGCAGGTAACGCCCGGTGCGCTTGAGGGCATGCAACACCCAGCGCTGGTAGCCATGGGTCATGCCGTCGAAGCGGCGGTTGAACCAGCCGAAGAAACCGCGCTTTTCATGGGACTCGCCCTTGGCCACCGGTTTGAGCAGCGAGGCGCACAAGGCTGGCGTCAAAGTCAGGGCCAGGAACGCGGAGAACAGGATCGACGTCGCCATGGACAGCGAGAACTGGCGGTAGATCACACCCACCGAACCCGACATGAAGGCCATGGGGATGAACACTGCCACCAGTACCAGGGTGATACCGATGATGGCGCTACTGATCTGCTTCATCGCCTTGCGCGTGGCCTCTTTGGGCGACAGGCCCTCGCTGCCCATGATTCGCTCGACGTTCTCCACCACCACGATGGCATCGTCCACCAGAATGCCGATGGCCAGCACCATGCCGAACATGGTCAGCACGTTGATGGAGAAACCCAGGGCCAGCATCACGGCAAACGTACCCATCAGCGCCACCGGCACCACCAGGGTCGGGATCAGCGTGTAGCGCACGTTCTGCAGGAACAGGTACATCACCGCGAACACCAGGACCATGGCTTCGAGCAGTGTCATCAGTACCTTTTCAATGGAGACCTTGACGAATGGCGAGGTGTCGTAAGGGATGTCGTACTTCATGCCGACGGGGAAGTAGCGCGACAGCTCATCCATCTTGGCGCGGACCGCGGTGGCGGTTTGCAGCGCGTTGGCCCCCGGTGCCAGTTGCACACTGAAGGCGGTGGCCGGTTTGCCATTCAGGCGCGTGGCATATTGGTAGTCCTGGCTGCCGATCTCGACCCTGGCAACATCGCCGAGCTTGACGATGGAGCCATTCGGGTTGGCTCGCAGAACGATGTCGGCGAATTCGTCCGGGGTCGTCAGTTGGCCCTTGATCAATACGCTGGCGGTGATTTCCTGGGTGTTGCTCACGGGCAGTTCGCCAATGCTGCCGGCCGAAACCTGGGCGTTCTGGGCGACGATGGCGGCGTTGACATCGCCCGGCGTGAGGTTGAAACCGATCAGCTTGCGTGGGTCGATCCAGATACGCATGGCGCGCTCGGAGCCATACAACTGCGCCTTGCCCACGCCCTTGATGCGCTTGACCTCGTTCATCACGTTACGGGCCAGGTAATCGCTCAACGCCACTTCATCGAAGCTGTCGTTTTCGGCGCTCAGGGTCACCAGCAGCAAAAAGCCTGCCGAGATCTTTTCTACCTGCAGGCCTTGCTGGGTCACGGCCTGGGGCAGGCGCGACTCGACGATCTTCAGGCGGTTCTGCACGTCCACCTGGGCCAGCTCCGGGTTAGTACCCGGCGCAAAGGTGGCGGTAATGGTGGCGATGCCCAGGCTGCTCTGGGACTCGAAATACATCAGGTTGTCGGCGCCGTTGAGCTCCTGCTCGATCAGGCTGACAACGCTTTCATCCAAGGTCTGGGCCGAGGCGCCGGGGTAGGTGGCATACACCTCGATTTGTGGCGGCGCGACGTTGGGGTATTGCGCGACCGGCAACTGCGGGATCGCCAGGATCCCGGCCAGCACAATGAACAGTGCCACGACCCAGGCGAAGACCGGGCGGTCGATAAAAAACTGCGGCATGGGTCAGGGCCTCACTGGCCGTTGGGCTGAACAAAGGAAAGGGTGGCAACAGGTGTATTTTCGTCGCGGGTGATCTTGACCTGATCACCCGGACGGGCCTGCTGATGGCCTTCGATCACCACGCGATCCCCGGGCTTGAGCCCGTCGGTAACGATCCAGCGCTCATCCTGTACGCCTGCCACCTGAATGACCCGTTCGTTGATGCGCTGCTCGGCATCCACCAGCAGCACCTTGGGGGTGCCAGCGCTGTCGCGCGTCACTGCACGCTGCGGCACGCTCAGGCCTTCTTTGTTCAAGGCCTGCAACACCCGCACGCGCACGAAGCTGCCGGGCAGCAGGTCCAGGTCGGGGTTGGGGAACTCGCTGCGCACGATGATCTGGCCGGTGCCAGGGTCAACACTGATGTCCGAGAACAGCAGTTTGCCGGGCATCGGATAAAGGCTGCCGTCGTCCTGGATCAGGGTGGCGCTGACCTGGCCCAGGCCGGCCTGCTGCAATTGCCCGGCCCGCACGGCTCGACGCAGGTTACCCAGCTCGCGGGTCGATTGGGTCAGGTCAGCGTGGATCGGGTTCAACTGCTGAATGATCGCCAGCGCGGTGGTTTCGTTCTGGCCCACCAGCGCGCCTTCAGTGACCAGTGCACGACCGATGCGCCCGGAAATCGGCGCGGTCACGGTGGCGTAGCCCAGATTCAACTGCGCCCGGTCCAGTGCCGCCTGGGCACCTTCGACGTCTGCTTCGGCCGTTTGTGCGGCGGCGCGGGCGTTGTCGTACTCCTGACGACTGACGGCATTGATGTCGATCAGCGTGTGATAGCGGTCGGCTTGCAGGCGCGTCTGGAACTGATTGGCCTGAGCCTTGCGCAAGCTCGCCCGGGCGCTGTTCACATCGGCCTTGAAGGTCGCCGGATCAATTTGAAACAACACATCGCCCTGTTTGACGTCGCTGCCTTCCACGAAAACCTGCTTGAGCACCACACCCGCCACCCGTGCGCGAACCTCGGCGATACGCGGCGCGCTGAGTCGCCCGCTGAGTTCGCTAATGATCTCGATCGGCTGCGCCTGGAGGGTTTCGACGCTGACCTGATGCAGCGGCGGCTTTGGCTCGGGGACTGCTTTCTTGTCGCAGGCGGCCAGCGTGAGGCTCAGCGCAAGCAGGCATAACAGGCGGGAAGGGGGCTGGCGAGTCATGGCGATATCCACTAAAAGACCCCGCCATGCTAAAGACCTCGTGGGCGAGCCGTTGTTAAGGTCTGTAGGGCATATGTGAAAAAGTGTAATGGATCGCAGCGGCGTGACGTGGGGCTGTATATCCTGCTGCCGGATGGCGTCTCGCTCCGGGGAGGATTCTATGTTTGAGCACAATCTCTGTAGGAGCGAATTTATTCGCGATGTGGTGCGTCAGGCACCGACGATGCTGGATGTTCCGGCCCTTCGCGAATGAATTCGCTCCCACAAAAAAGTCATCACCACCCTTCACATTTGGAACCCCACCCCATGCCCAGGATTCTTCTGGTCGAAGACGACGCGGCGTTGTCCGAACTGATCGCCAGCTACCTCGAACGCAACGGTTATGCAGTCAATGTGATCGCCCGTGGCGACGTGGCGCGTGAGCAGGCGCGGCGGCTGCAACCGGATCTGGTGATCCTCGACCTGATGTTGCCGGGGCTTGACGGTTTGCAGGTGTGCCGTCAGTTGCGTACCGACTCCGATGCCTTGCCGATCCTGATGCTCACCGCCCGTGATGACAGTCACGACCAGGTGCTGGGGCTGGAAATGGGCGCCGACGATTACGTCAGCAAACCCTGTGAGCCAAGGGTGTTGCTGGCCCGGGTACGCACATTGCTGCGCCGCAGCAGCATCAACGAGCCACGCCTGGAGATTGACCGCATCATCATCGGCGGGCTGTGCATAGATCTGGCCGAACGCACGGTCAGCTGGCGCCGGGAGGCGGTGGAGCTGTCATCGGGCGAGTTCAACCTGCTGGTGGTCCTGGCGCAGCATGCCGGGGAAGTGCTCAACCGCGACCAGATCCTGCAGAAGCTGCGCGGCATCGAATTCAACGGCACGGATCGCTCAGTGGACGTGGCCATCTCCAAGCTGCGGCGCAAGTTCGACGACAGTGCCGGTGAGGCCCGCAAGATCAAGACGGTGTGGGGCAAGGGCTATCTGTTCAGTCGTTCGGAGTGGGAATGTTGAGCAGGGGCATCATGATGGTCGTCACGGTTGCCTCGCGATGCTGAGAATCCTGATCCGCTTGTACCTGATCACCATCGTCACCTACAGCGCGGGGATTTTCCTGTTCCCCGAGCTGATTCTGCGCGTCTTCAACGAACGCTATGTCAGTTATGGCGCAGGGCTGGCGCGTGGCACCCAGAGCCTGATCGTCAACCGCTTTAACGAGGTGCCCTCGGAGCAGTGGCCGACCCTGGTCGAGGCGCTGAACCATGACTTCGCGCCACAAACGGTGCGACTGGTGGCAATGACCGATCCTGGTCTCAAGCCTCGGGAGCTGGCGAACCTGAAGCGGGGCGAGCGTGTCATTCGTCTCGGTGACTATGGCTGGTTGCAAAGTGCGCTGGCGCCCCTGAACGAGCAATGGTCGGTGGAGTGGATCATCCCGCCGGACCCGCTGGACATAAACATGCTGTATTGGGGTATGAACGTGCTGATCGGCGGTGCGTTGCTGGGCTGCCTGTTGTTATGGTTTCGGCCTCACTGGCGCGATCTGGAGCGCCTCAAACGTACCGCTGCGCGGTTGGGACAGGGGCACTTGTCCGCGCGCACCCATATCCCCGCGAGTTCCAACATTTCAGGGTTGGCTGGGGTATTCGACGACATGGCCCAGGACATCGAAGGACTGCTCAACCAGCAACGTGACTTGCTTAATGCTGTCTCCCACGAACTGCGTACGCCCTTGACGCGCATGGACTTCTGCCTTGAGCTGGTGCTGTCCGATGAATTGCCAGCCGCCAGCCGCCAGCGGTTAATGGAGATGGTCAGCCATGTGCGCGAGCTCGATGAGCTGGTGCTGGAATTACTGTCCTACAGCCGTCTGCAAAACCCGGCGCAGCAACCGGAGCAGGTGCAGGTGGTGCTCGAGGAATTCATCGACAGCATCCTGGGCAGTTTTGCCGAGGAACTCGACAACCGTGGCGTTTGCTGGGAAGTGGTGAGCGCTGGCGACTTGCAGCGTTTCAGCCTGGATCCGCGCCTGACTGCTCGCGCCGTGCAGAACCTGATTCGCAATGCCATGCGTTATTGCCAGCAAGGGGTGCAGGTACGCATTGAAGCCAGTGCCGAGCGCGGCTGTCTGATCTGCATTGACGACGACGGCATCGGCATCCCCCTGGCAGAGCGGGAGCGGATTTTTGAACCCTTTTACCGACTTGATCGCAGCCGCGACCGGACCACAGGTGGTTTCGGCCTGGGGCTGGCTATCAGTCGACGGGCCATCGAGCGTCAGGGCGGCAGCCTGAAGGCCGAGTCTTCGCCCTTGGGCGGCGCGCGATTGCGCCTTTGGTTGCCCGTGTTCCAGGGCGTGGCAGGAAATGACGGACGTTTGGCAGAGAACGAAACACCGCGCTGATTGAGAGCAAATCCCTGCTGGCCGAGACTGTTTCTACCGCGCCAGGCCGGCGCGACCGTCAGAGGAAAACCTTCATGAGCAACTCAATCGCCGGTATCAGGATCCCCGACAGCGCCCTGGCCAAGGCCACCACCGAATACATCCGGGATAACGAGCCGGACCTGCTGTATCACCACTCGCGTCGGGTTTTCCTGTGGGGCGCCTTGAGTGGCGAGCGCAAGGGCCTCAAGTACGATGCCGAGCAGCTTTATGTGGGTGCCATGTTCCACGACCTGGGGCTGGTGGAAGGCCACCGCAGCCAGAATGACCGTTTCGAAGTGGACAGCGCCAATGCGGCCCGTGCGTTCATGCAGCCTTTCGGTCTGTCCGAGGGCGATATGGAGCAGGTCTGGTTGTCGATTGCACTGCACACCACCCCGGGGGTTCCCGAACACCTGCGGCCTAACGTGGCGCTGGTCACTGCAGGCGTGGAAATGGACGTGCTGGGCATTCAGTACGCCGCATTCCCCACCGAGCAGCGTGAAGCCGTGGTGCACGCTCATCCACGGGGCGACGAGTTCAAGGAGTGCATCCTGTGTGCCTTCGCCAACGGCTTCAAGGACAAGCCCGACACCACCTTCGGCACCGTCAATGCTGATGTGCTGGTGGACAGCGTGCCAGGCTTCAAGCCCCTGAACTTCGTGGACATCATCCGCAAGTCGCCGTGGGCTGCTTGATTAAACATGGACTCCCCCACCCAGGCTTGTGAAGACCCTGTTGGAGCGAGGCTTGCCCGCGAATGCGATGGTTCGGTCTGGATATGTTCGCTGACCAGACCGGCCCCTTCACGGGCAAGCCTCGCTCCAACAATCTCTCATCAAACAAAATTTAATTCGTTGATTTAACTGATGATTTCAGACGACGAGAATCTACTGTAGGAGCGGACTTGTCCGCGAAGGCGATGTCTCAGGCGCGGAAGATATCGCCTGTGCCGACGTCTTCGCGGACAAGTCCGCTCCTACACAGACCGTGTTTGCTGCGCGACAGCGCGGCGTCTGGACGACGGGACGACTCCCACAGGTGATGGTCGCCACACATCAAGAATCCCTCAGCGTTCACATCCTGCGCATAAATCCGACATGAAACACTTGGTTAATCAGTCAGCTTTGTTAGGCTGCTTCGATTGTCGGGCCTTTTTGCCCGACGTGCCTCGAAGGACGATTGAATGACCTCCATCAGCACCGCTGCTCCGGTCGCGCCTGGGCGACTGGAACAGTTCTCCACACGTGTGTCTTTTTTCATCGCCGGATTCGGTCTTGCCGCCTGGGCGCCCCTGGTGCCGTACGCCAAGGCGCGGATGGGTCTGGACGAAGGCACGCTGGGGTTGCTGCTCCTGTGCCTGGGCGTCGGCTCGATCATCGCCATGCCGTTGGCCGGCGTGCTGGCCGCCCGGTTCGGCTGTCGGCGAGTGACCATCTGTTCAAGTGTCCTCATTTGCCTGTGTCTGCCGTTGCTGGCGACCGAGTCCAGCCTGCCGCTGCTGGTGGCGACCTTGTTTGTGTTTGGCGCCAGCATGGGCGCGCTGGATTGCACCATCAATATCCAGGCGATCATCGTCGAGCGGGCCAGTGGCAGGACCATGATGTCGGGTTTTCACGGCCTGTTCAGTGTCGGTGGCATCGTCGGTGCCGGTGGCGTCAGCGGCCTCTTGAGCCTCGGCGCTTCGCCGCTGATCGCCACGGTGGTCGTGGTGGCCGTGATCATCATCGCGCTGATAAAAGCTGCGCCGCATCTGCTGAGTTACGGCAGTGAATCAGACGGCCCGGCATTCGCGATCCCCCGTGGTGTGGTGCTGTTCATCGGCCTGCTGTGTTTCACCGTGTTCCTGACCGAAGGCGCCATGCTCGACTGGAGTGCGGTGTTCCTGACCTCCCTGCGCGGCGTCGAAAACTCGTATGCCGGGCTCGGCTACGCAGTTTTCGCCCTGACCATGACCCTGGGGCGGTTTTTCGGTGATGCCGTGGTGCGTCGGGTCGGGCCCAATCGGGTGATCATTCTGGGCGGCCTGCTCGCAGCGCTGGGCCTGGCGCTGACCATACTGGTCCCTGCCTGGGAAGTAGCATTGCTGGGTTACGCGTTGGTGGGGGCCGGTTGCTCGAACATCATACCGGTGTGCTTCAGCGCAGTCGGGCGGCAGCGGTCGATGCCGGAAAACGTGGCAGTCCCGGCGATCACGACCCTGGGCTACGGCGGGATTCTGGTAGGGCCTGCGGCCATCGGTTTTGTCGCCCATGCCAGCAGCCTTGACCTGGCATTCATGGTGCTGGTGTTCCTGCTGTTGGGCGTGTCTGTGGGAGGACGCTTTTTGAAGGCTTGAGACGACATCCACCCGATCCCTGACAACACCTGAGCAAACACACTTCATGAACGAGGCCGCCACGTTTTGCGCCTTGCCGGGAAAACTCAGGGATCTAGGATGTACTCAACAATCATAAGGAGTCATTCCATGTTCGCTGGATTCCAGAAAAACCAGCTTCACGTCAATGGCGTGGACATCGCCTACCGGATCGGCGGCTCTGGTCCAGGTCTGCTCCTGTTACACGGGCACCCGCAGACCCACGTCATCTGGCACAAGGTCGCCGAAACACTGGCGCAGCACTTTACCGTGGTGGCGGCGGACCTTCGTGGTTATGGCGACAGCAGCAAGCCCCTGGCCAGTGATGATCACTCCAGTTACTCCAAGCGCGAGATGGGCCGTGATGGCGTGGAGCTGATGCGCGCGTTGGGTTTCGATACCTTTTCGGTGCTCGCCCACGACCGTGGCGCCCGTGTTGCACATCGTCTGGCCCTGGATCATCCGCAAAGCGTGAACCGTATGGTGCTGCTGGACATCGCACCGACCCTGTCGATGTACGCCCAGACCAACGAAGAGTTTGCCCGCGCCTACTGGCACTGGTTCTTTCTGATTCGCCCGGCGCCGCTGCCGGAAAGCTTGATCGAAGCCAACCCCGGGCAGTACCTGCGCAGCGTCATGGGCAGCCGCAGCGCCGGTCTGAAACCGTTCACGGACGAAGCTTTCAGTGAGTACGTGCGCTGCCTGAGCCTGCCGGGCTCAGCGCGGGGTGTGTGTGAAGATTATCGCGCAGCCGCCAGTATCGACCTTGAGCACGACCGCGCCGATATCGCCGCCAACCGCCATTTGAACCTGCCATTGCTGGTGCTCTGGGGCGCGGAGGGCACCGTCGCCCGTTGTTTCGAACCCCTCAAGGAATGGCAGCAAGTGGCGACCGATGTTCGCGGCAAGCCCGTGTCCGCTGGACATTACATCGCCGAAGAAGCCCCCGAATTGCTATTGGCTGAAGTGCTGCCTTTCCTGCGATGACGTTCTGAGTAACACCCCCACCTGATTGACCTGACGAAACCCCGCGTGCATGAACCCGATCATGCGCGATGGGGAAAGTTTTGCCTGCCGTTTATGCGGCGCGACCTCACTGATACGGCTCCATCCCACGAGATAATAAAAATGACAATCAAGAAAATGCTGGGCACGCTCTATTTCCAGGTGGTCATCGCGATCATCCTGGGTGTTCTGATCGGCAATCACTGGCCGCAGATCGGTATCGATCTCAAGCCATTGGGCGACGGGTTCATCAAGCTGATCAAGATGATCATCGGTCCGATCATCTTCTGCACCGTGGTCACGGGCATCACCAGCATGCACGATGTGAAGCAGGTGGGTCGCGTCGGTGGCAAAGCGTTGCTGTACTTCGAAATTGTGTCCACCATCGCGCTGGTGCTGGGTCTGCTGGCGGCCCATGCACTGCATCCGGGCGCGGGTTTCAATATCGACGTGTCGACCCTGGATACCAAGGCCATCGCCGGTTTCGTCGGTCAGGCCGAACATGGTGAGGGCGTTACCGGGTTTCTGCTGCATGCGATCCCGACTACCTTCTTCGATGCGTTTTCCAAGGGCGAGATTCTGCCGATCCTGCTGGTGTCGATCATGTTCGGCATCGGTCTGGTGATGATTGGCGAGCGAGGCCGTCCGCTGGTGTCGGTGATCGGTCAGGCCAGTGAAGTGTTCTTCCGCATCGTCGGCATGATCAGCCGCGTCGCGCCTATTGGTGCTTTCGGCGCCATCGCATTCACCGTGGGCAAATACGGCCTGGGTTCGCTGCTGCCGCTGATGAAGCTGGTGGGCACCTTCTACCTGACCGCGTTCCTGTTCGTTGCGGTGGTGCTGGGCAGCATTGCGCGCTATGCCGGTTTCAGCATTTTCCGCCTGCTGTCCTACATCAAGTCAGAGCTGATGATTGTGCTGGGCACCAGCTCGTCGGAGTCCGCGCTGCCGCAACTGATGCAGAAGCTCGAAAGCCTGGGCTGCTCCAAAGGCGTGGTGGGCATCGTCGTACCGACGGGGTACACCTTCAACCTGGATGGCACCAACATCTATATGACCCTGGCGGTACTGTTTCTGGCGCAGGCGACCAATATCGACCTGAGCCTGGAACAACAACTGACCCTGCTGGCCGTGGCCATGCTGACCTCCAAAGGCGCGGGTGCCGTGGTGGGCGCAGGTTTCGTGGCCCTGGCAGCGAGCCTGGCTGTGGTGCCAACGGTGCCGGTGGCGGCGATGGTATTGATCCTGGGTGTCGACCGTTTCATGGCTGAATGCCGTTCGCTGACCAACATTATCGGCAACGCCGTGGCAGCGTTGGTGGTGGCTGCCTGGGAAGGCCAGCTGGACCGAACCAAAATGGCCCCGATCGCCCTCAAGCGTGGTCGCAAACTGGCGGCGGCGAAGGCGGTGGGTGAACAGCAGGTTTGATCGTCGCTTCGCGGGCAAGCTAAACCTGTGGGAGCGAATTCATTCGCGATGCGGTGTGTCAGGCACCGAGGGTGCTGGATGTGCCGGCCTTTCGCGAATGAATTCGCTCCCACAGATTGAACTGACCCCAAAATGTTGGACAGTTTATTGCCATATACCCACAGATTGAGTCCTGAACTCCACAGGACTCAATCCACCGAGCTTCGATTTGATTCGGTCATGATTGTAGTAACGGATGTACTCG
>Ga0209901_1000044_pt1 | contig 94423 bp, 84 predicted proteins | sample OrgsoiDNA_201058_FD_185806 | JGI IMG/M metagenome (GOLD analysis project Ga0209901, IMG submission 185806) | Permafrost soil microbial communities from the Arctic, to analyse light accelerated degradation of dissolved organic matter (DOM) -... | ecosystem: Environmental > Terrestrial > Soil >...
AAAACCCTTCTTCGCTCCGAAACTTGGTTAACTCATTGTTTTGCAAGGAGTTTTCCGTTTCGTCTGCGCCGGAAGTGGGGCGAATTATAGACAGATCTGAGGGGGCGTCAACAGTTAATTTAACCTTTCTATCAAATACCTCTGAAAGCCACGGAATCCGGCGTTCTTCTATATAGAAGCAAATGCCCTCTATATATAGAGACCTATAGAACCCCCGCCTGACGCAACGCATCGACCTCACTCTCAGCCAGGCCGAGCACACCCTGGAGCACCTCAAGCGTATGCTCGCCCAGCAAAGGAGGAGCGCGACGGTACTCCACCGGCGTCCCGGACAACCGGATAGGGCTCGCCACCTGTGGCACCGAACCGCCCAGCCCATGGGGCAGCTTGATTCGCAGGCCTCGCGCCTGCACCTGCGGATCTGCAAACACCTGCGCTATATCATTGATGGGCCCACACGGCACACCCGCACACTCCAGCTCACTGACCCACTGGGCCGTAGTCTTGAAGACCGTCGCCTGACGTATCAAAGGGATGAGCTCGGCACGGTGCGCCACACGCAGCCTATTGGTCAGGAACCGGGGATCATCAGCCCACTGCGGCTGACCGGCAACCTCAGCAAACTTCCTGAACTGACTGTCATTACCTACCGTGAGGATGAAGTCGCCATCAGCCGTAGGGAAATCCTGATAGGGCACTATGTTGGGATGGGCATTACCCAGCCGGAGGGGAGCCACTCCCGTTGTCAGGTAATTCATCGCCTGGTTGGCCAGACACGCAACCTGCACATCCAGCAACGCCATATCAATGTGCTGACCCAACCCGCCCTGATCGCGATGCGCCAGGGCTGCCAGTATCGCCACACTCGAATACAGCCCCGTCAGGATGTCAGTCAGCGCCACGCCCACCTTCACGGGGCCAGCACCTTCCTCACCCTCGGGACGCCCTGTCAGGCTCATAAGCCCGCCAAGCCCCTGGATCATGAAGTCATAACCCGCGCGCTTGGCATACGGCCCGCTCTGACCGAACCCCGTGATCGAGCAATAGATCAAACGAGGATTGATTGCCTTGAGCGACTCATAGTCCAGGCCATACGCCTCAAGACCGCCTACCTTGAAGTTCTCAATGACGATGTCGGAAACAGCCGCCAGATCCCGCACCAACTTCTGACCTTCAGGTCGGGTGAAGTCGATGGTGACCGACTGCTTGTTCCGGTTGGCTGACAGGTAGTAAGCCGCTTCGCTGGTGTTCTCCCCCTCAGCGTCCTTCAGAAAAGGAGGCCCCCACGCACGCGTGTCATCGCCACTACCAGGGCGCTCGACCTTGATCACTTCGGCACCGAGGTCCGCCAGTATTTGCCCGGCCCACGGCCCGGCCAGTACTCGCGACAAATCCAATACGCGTAGATGCGAAAGCGCGCCCATGAGTCGGCTCCTTAATAGAAGGCCTGAATGCCGGTTTGCGCGCGCCCCAGTATCAGCGCATGCACATCGTGCGTACCTTCATAGGTATTCACCACTTCCAGGTTCACCAGGTGCCGGGCAATACCAAACTCGTCGGAGATCCCATTACCACCCAGCATGTCACGAGCCATCCGCGCGATGTCCAGCGACTTGCCGCAGGAGTTGCGCTTCATGATGGAGGTGATCTCCACCGCCGCAGTGCCTTCATCCTTCATACGCCCCAAGCGCAGGCAGCCTTGCAAGGCCAGGGTGATTTCAGTCTGCATGTCCGCCAGCTTCTTCTGGATCAACTGGTTCGCCGCCAAAGGACGTCCGAATTGCTGGCGGTCGAGGGTGTATTGCCGCGCCGTATGCCAGCAGAATTCGGCGGCACCCAGCGCGCCCCAGGAAATGCCATACCGTGCAGAGTTCAGGCACGTGAACGGACCTTTGAGGCCACGCACATCAGGGAAGATGTTCTCTTCGGGCACGAACACGTTATCCATCACGATTTCGCCAGTAATAGAAGCGCGTAGCCCGACCTTGCCGTGAATCGCCGGGGCACTCAAACCTGCCCAGCCTTTCTCCAGCACGAAACCACGAATGTCGCCCGCGTCATCCTTACCCCAAACCACGAACACATCGGCGATCGGGCTGTTGGTAATCCACATCTTGCTGCCGGAGAGGCGATAGCCACCCTCAACCTTCTTGGCCCGGGTGATCATCGCGCCCGGGTCGGAACCATGGTTGGGCTCGGTAAGGCCGAAGCAACCAATCCACTCGCCCGACGCCAGCTTGGGCAAATACTTCTGTTTTTGGGCTTCGGTGCCGAATTCGTTGATCGGCACCATCACCAGTGAAGACTGCACACTCATCATCGAGCGATAACCCGAGTCGATACGCTCCACTTCACGGGCAATCAGGCCATAGCACACATAGTTAAGGCCGCTGCCGCCGTATTGTTCCGGGATGGTCGCACCCAACAGGCCCACTTCGCCCATTTCACGGAAGATGGCAGGGTCGGTGTGCTCATGACGAAAGGCTTCCAGCACACGCGGCGCTAGCTTGTCCTGGGCGAACTGCTCGGCGCTGTCGCGGACCATGCGCTCTTCTTCAGTCAACTGCTGATCCAGCAGCAATGGATCGATCCAGTTGAAGCTTGCCTTGCCGCCCATGAATAAGCCCTCGCTCAATGATGCAATTGTTGTGGCCCGATCCTAGACCCGCCTTACAACCCGCACAAACGACGATTTCGCATGCCGTTGTGCTAATTTCTCACTCCGAGACCCAAAAATATCCATATACGCCCTTTATTAGTGAGGTAGCCGTACATGCGCCGCAAGATCCCCAGCACGGCAGCGCTGGTCAGCTTTGAGGCCGCCGCTCGCCACGAGAGCTTCACCAAGGCCGCCGAAGAGCTTTCCCTCACCCAAAGTGCCATTTGCCGACAGATCGCCAGCCTGGAGGAATTCCTCAGCGTCGAACTCTTCCGCCGTTCCCGTCGGGGTGTGAAGCTGACGGAAGCGGGCCTGTCCTACAGCCGCCGAGTTGCAACACAACTGGATGCGGTGGAACGCGACACGCTGTCAGTCATGGGTCAGCAGGGCGCCAATGTGATCGAGCTGGCGGTGGTGCCCACGTTTGGCACCCAATGGCTGCTGCCACGCCTGAAGGATTTCCAGCACCGACACCCTGAGGTCACCGTCAACCTCACCAACCGCACACGACCCTTTCTGTTCGCGGACACGGATTTCGATGCAGCGATCTACTTTGGCGACGCTGACTGGTCAGGTACGCAGTCCCACCGGCTGATGGGCGAGAACCCGATGCCGGTCTGCAGCCCCATACTCTTGGGTGACAACAGCGGGCTGTCCGCCGAGCAGATAGCGCAATTGCCCCTACTTCAGCAAACCACCCGGCCATACGCCTGGCGCCAGTGGTTCAACGCCCGCAACCTGAATGTCTCCCGCGACATGACGGGGCCGCGTTACGAGCTATTCTCCATGCTGGCTCAGGCGGCGATGCACGAAATGGGCATTGCCCTGATCCCGCCGTTCCTGATTCAGCGCGAGCTGGCCGAGAGGCGCCTGGTGATTGCAAACCCGGAGACCTTGCCGAGCATCAAGGCGTATTACCTGATGATTCCGGAGCGAAAAGTCGAATCGGCCTCTTTACGCGCTTTTCGTGATTGGCTGATCGAACAAGCAAAAGGCTACGCGCTGCCGTCCGAAAGGGCTGCAGGGCTTTACTGATTACGTAGTCCATCAGCAAAAGAACCTACAGATATACGAATATGTCGCATGGAGCCAAATTGCATTTTTGGCGAAAAAAAGACATAACCCCTACTGAATACAAGGCTTACAGCGAATTCACAGGCTAAATTCCCCGGTACAGCCTTGATAAATTTACAAACAGGCTGTTTTCACTCCATTAGCCTTAGAGGCCCCGAAAATAAAGGCTTGTACCCAATAGTTGCGACATACAGTCACAGGGTGACTTGTAGTTAATTTTTTGTCTCGTTACAGAATGTGTTGAAGACGGGCGAATTTCCCCTGCAAAATGCCGCGCCCCGCCCAGCAAAGCGGGAACGTGCTGATCGGCCGCCCCAGGCGCACCCTCCGAAGTGCCCTGGTTTTTTTCAAAATAAAGCTAATAAGATCGCGCAGGAGATTTGCCGTGCACATTGGTGTTCCTCTCGAAACCCAGACGGGCGAAACCCGGGTTGCCGCAACCCCGGAAACCATCAAGAAGCTCATCGGCCAAGGCCATCGGATCACTGTGCAAAGCGGAGCCGGCATTACCGCGAGCGTCCCGGACAGTGCCTATGAAGCGGCTGGCGCCACCATTGGCAGCGCCAGCGACGCCTTTGATGCAGAGCTGATTCTCAAGGTCGTCGCCCCCAGCGACAGCGAACTGACACTGATCAAGACCGGCACCCTGGTGGTCGGCATGCTCAACCCGTTCAACAACGAAACCATCGGCAAGATGGCCGAACGCGGCATAACTGCGTTCGCGCTGGAAGCGGCACCGCGGACATCCCGCGCCCAGAGCCTTGATGTGCTTTCGTCCCAGGCCAACATCGCCGGCTACAAGGCCGTGCTGCTGGCCGCTCACCACTATCCGCGCTTCATGCCCATGCTGATGACCGCAGCAGGGACAGTGAAAGCCGCGCGCGTATTGATCCTCGGCGCAGGTGTGGCTGGCTTGCAGGCCATCGCCACCGCCAAGCGCCTGGGCGCTGTGATTGAAGCCTCGGACGTGCGTCCTGCCGTGAAGGAACAGATCGAGTCTCTGGGCGCCAAGTTCGTTGACGTACCTTATGAAACCGATGAAGAACGCGAGTGCGCGGTCGGCGTCGGCGGTTATGCGCGTCCGATGCCCGCCAGCTGGATGCAGCGTCAGGCAGTGGCTGTCCATGAGCGCGCCAAACAGGCCGACATCGTGATCACCACTGCGTTGATTCCGGGTCGCAAGGCGCCGGTACTGCTCAGCGCCGAAACCGTGGCGCAGATGAAACCAGGCTCGGTGGTGATCGACCTGGCAGCGGCGCAGGGCGGTAACTGCCCCCTGACCGTCGCGGATCAGGTAGTGATCGAGCACGGCGTGACCATCGTCGGCCATACCAACTTGCCAGCCCAGGTCGCGGCAGATGCATCGGCGCTGTATGCCCGCAACCTGCTGGACTTCATGAAGCTGCTTTTCACCAAGGAAGGGCAGCTGCAGATCAACCTTGAAGACGACATCGTCGCTGCGTGCCTCATGTGCCGCGACGGCCAAGTCATTCGCAAGAACGGCTGAGGATAAAAACAATGGAAGAGCTGATTTCCCCCGGTATCTACAACCTGATCATTTTCGTGCTGGCGATTTATGTCGGCTATCACGTGGTCTGGAACGTTACCCCCGCGCTGCACACCCCACTGATGGCGGTGACCAACGCCATCTCGGCCATCGTCATCGTAGGCGCCATGCTCGCTGCTGCGCTGACCGTCACGCCACTGGGCAAGATCATGGGTACGCTGGCCGTGGCCCTGGCTGCGGTGAACGTGTTCGGTGGTTTTCTGGTAACACGTCGCATGCTGGAAATGTTCAAGAAGAAAGCGCCGAAGGCCAAGGCTGAGGTGCAGAAATAATGAGCATGAACCTGGTTACGACCTTGTACCTGATCGCTTCGATCTGCTTTATCCAGGCACTCAAGGGCTTGTCTCACCCCACCACGTCGCGTCGCGGCAACCTGTTCGGCATGCTGGGCATGGGCCTGGCGGTGATCACCACCATAGGCCTGGTGTTCAAACTGGCAGCCCTGTCCACAGCGGAAGGCACCAGTGCAGGCATTGGCTACATCATTGTCGGCTTGCTGATTGGCGGTACCGCGGGGTCGATCATGGCCAAGCGCGTCGAAATGACCAAGATGCCGGAGCTGGTCGCGTTCATGCACAGCATGATCGGCCTCGCAGCAGTGTTCATTGCCATCGCCGCCGTGGTCGAGCCGCAGTCGCTGGGCATTGTGGCGAATCTGGGTGATGCGATTCCCAAGGGCAACCGTCTGGAGCTGTTCCTGGGTGCGGCCATTGGTGCGATTACCTTTTCCGGGTCGGTCATTGCTTTCGGCAAGCTGTCGGGCAAGTACAAGTTCCGCCTGTTCCAGGGCGCACCCGTACAGTTTGCCGGCCAGCATAAACTGAACCTGCTGTTGGGCCTGGCAACATTGGCATTCGGCCTGACGTTCATCGTCACGGGCAACCTCGGTGCCTTCACCCTGATGCTGGCGCTGGCGTTCGTGATTGGCGTGCTGCTGATCATCCCCATCGGCGGTGCAGACATGCCGGTGGTGGTGTCGATGCTCAACAGCTATTCAGGCTGGGCCGCTGCAGGGATCGGCTTTTCGCTGAACAACTCGATGCTGATCATTGCAGGCTCACTGGTGGGGTCTTCCGGTGCGATCCTGTCGTACATCATGTGCAAGGCCATGAATCGTTCGTTCTTCAATGTGATCGGCGGTGGTTTTGGCGGCGCAACCGATACCGCTGGCCCTGCGGGCGCCAAGGAAGCCCGGCCGGTCAAATCAGGCTCGGCGGATGATGCGACGTTCCTGCTGACCAACGCCGACACCGTGATCATCGTTCCGGGCTATGGCCTGGCCGTGGCGCGCGCTCAGCATGCCCTTAAAGAGCTGACCGAGAAGCTGACCCATCGCGGTGTGACGGTCAAATACGCCATTCACCCGGTAGCAGGGCGTATGCCGGGGCACATGAACGTGCTGCTGGCCGAAGCCGAAGTGCCATATGACCAGGTGTTCGAGATGGAGGACATCAACTCCGAGTTCGGCCAGGCCGACGTGGTGCTGGTGCTTGGCGCCAACGACGTGGTCAACCCCGCGGCGAAGAACGATCCAAAATCGCCGATTGCCGGGATGCCGATTCTAGAGGCGTTCAAGGCCAAGACCATCATCGTCAACAAGCGTTCGATGGCCAGCGGTTACGCCGGCCTGGACAACGAACTGTTCTACCTGGACAAAACCATGATGGTGTTCGGCGATGCCAAGAAGGTCATCGAAGACATGGTCAAGGCCGTTGAGTAACAGCTGACTGACCTTGCGGCACCAAGAACCCCGGCGCTTGCATTGGCCGGGGTTTCTTACATTCTGCGTAACAGTGTTTTACGCGTAGAGGCCCTGTTTAGAGCCCCCGAATGCGACCTTGGTCGAGGGACGAAAAAAATCCAAATCTCTAGACTGGCCGCTCGCTTAGCCCAATCCCGAGATAAGAATCCATGTACCGTGATCGTATCCGCTTGCCTTCCTTAATGAGCAAGGTCATGAGCGCCGCCGATGCCGCCGCGCTGATTCAGGACGGCATGACCGTCGGCATGAGCGGCTTTACCCGTGCAGGTGAAGCCAAGGCCGTGCCCCAGGCGCTGGCCGAGCGCGCAAAGCTTTCGCCACTGAAAATCAGCCTGATGACCGGCGCCAGCCTGGGCAACGATCTGGACAAACAGCTGACCGAAGCGGGTGTACTGTCGCGACGCATGCCGTTTCAGGTGGACAGCACGCTGCGCAAGGCGATCAACGACGGCACCGTCATGTTCATCGACCAGCACCTGTCGGAAACAGTCGAGCAACTGCGCAATCAGCAGATCAAAGCGGTCGATCTGGCGGTCATCGAGGCGGTGGCAATCACTGAAGACGGCCATATCGTGCCCACCACCTCTGTGGGCAACTCCGCCAGCTTCGCGATTCTGGCCAAACAGGTGATCATCGAGATCAACCTGTCCCAGCCGCTGGAGCTGGAAGGCCTGCACGACATCTATATCCCCAGCTATCGCCCGACACGCCTGCCAATCCCGGTCCTCAAAGCGGACAGCCGCATCGGTAGCACCGCGATCCCGATTGATCCGGCCAAGATCGTCGGCATTGTGATCACCCAGCAGGCCGACTCACCTTCAACTGTCTTGCCGCCGGATTTCGAAACCCAGGCCATCGCGGGCCATCTGGTGGAGTTCTTCAAGAACGAGGTGCGTCAAAACCGTCTGACCCATAGCTTGATGCCGCTGCAAGCCGGGGTCGGCACCATCGCCAATGCGGTGATGCATGGTTTGCTGGACTCGCCGTTCCATGGGCTGAACATGTACTCCGAAGTCTTGCAGGACTCGACGTTCGATCTGTTCGACGCCGACAAACTCATCTTCGCGTCCGGCAGCTCCATGACCTTGTCGGCGCCCAAGCACGAAGCGGTCTATAGCGATCTGTCGCGCTACAAACCGCGCCTGGTGCTGCGTCCGCAGGAGATTTCCAACCACCCGGAAGTGATTCGGCGCCTGGGCATCATCGGCATCAACACCGCGCTGGAGTTCGATCTGTACGGTAACGTCAACTCCACCCATGTGGGCGGCACGCACATGATGAACGGCATCGGCGGCTCCGGGGACTTCGCCCGTAACGCCCACCTGGCGATCTTTGTCACCAAGTCGATCGCCAAGGGCGGCGCCATCTCCAGCGTCGTGCCCATGGTCAGCCACGTCGATCACACCGAGCACGACGTCGACATCCTCGTAACAGAGCAGGGCCTGGCCGACCTTCGCGGCCTGGCCCCACGAGAGCGCGCCCGTACAGTTATCGACAACTGCGTACACCCAGCCTACCGCGAGGCTCTGAATGACTACTTCAAGGCCGCCTGCGCACGGGGTGGACATACCCCGCATCTACTGCGCGAAGCACTAAGTTGGCACCTGAACCTCGAAGAGACAGGCCGGATGCAGGCTGTTTGATGCAAACAGTTGGAGCTGGCAAGGTATTTCCGAGCCAGTTACCAATCTGTTTTCCACCCCGCTGAAAAAACTGTACTGCTGTACCGGTCGATTTGGGGGTCTAAAACTGAAATTTCACCGTTTTGGCGCACAAATCGCATCATTACGGTGCGCACCAGTACAGTTGCCCCAATAAAGAACAAAACAGTGCCTCTAAACAGTTAACTGAGCCCTCACAATACAGTTGAACTGTGCCTACAGGGACTAGCCAAGAGAGAGGAAGATGGGCACCAGTTAAGCCACTATCTAATCCCGCCATAAGCGGAAGGACGTTAATCATGGAACGTACACTCAGTTCCGACCTGTTTTTCGAAAACACTGCTGCAACCGCTAAAGCTGCATGGCCTCTGCGCGTTCTTGCCAACCTGATGCTCTGGCAGCGTCGCCTCTCCAGCCGCCACCAACTGGCTCGCCTGGATTCGCGTTTGCTGGCTGATGCCGGGATCAGCGAATCGCAACGCTATGAAGAGCTGAGCAAGCCGTTCTGGCGCTAATGTAGCGCTCGCTGGTACGAGACCTCGGTCTACCCGCCAGCAACCCGAATTGCTTCATACAAAACCCGTCGCGGGTAACTGCGACGGGTTTTGTCGTTTCGGGGCAGGAATCTTTAAGCAGTACAGTTTTCTAAAAATTGAAAGGCAGCAAGTACAATTATGATCCCTCTGCAGGAGCCAACGTGTTGGCGAGAACGCTTGATGCGGTGGATCGGGTAGGACTCTTCGTCAACACGTTGGCTCCAGGGGACCGTGGTAAACAGCTACCGGTCGGACACCCAGTCACTGGCAATCCGCCGCGATGGTATGCACGGCGCGGCTGAGCTAGGCTAGCGGGCCAATTCGTACATCACGCTCGCGCGTCCAACCAGTCTCGCTTGACCGTCGCGTGCGTGCTTTCTTTTTTGATCTCTCTGGAGTTTGTCCATGTCCCGCCTCCGCCTGCTGAGCGCTGTAGCCCTGCTTGTTGCTGCCACCGGCGCCAGCGCTTCGAGCTTCGTTGTCACCACCGATGCAGTCGTTCGGGCCACGGACGCATCCACCAACGCCACCTCCAAGGTGTCGTCCTCGTTGAAAGACGACAAGATCGTTCGTGCCGCCCATGACGACGCCGCCAGCTTCGTCGCCAGCGCAGGCGAAATTCGGGGTGTACAGCTGGAAGCCGCGTTCAAGCACATTCGCCAGCAAGCCCCGCAGCTTCAAGCCACTGACAGTCAGTTGGCCCAGGCCATCCTGGCTATCTGACACACAAAGCCCACGGTAGCCGCTGCAACATCTTGCCGCGGACACCGCTGGCTCTGGTCCGGGCATTGCGCTAGCCTTGCGGATCGTTTTTGCCAGTAATAGAGACTCATGCATTTACGGTTTCTGCTGCTCATAACCCCCATTGTCGGTCTGGCCTGGATAACCCCGGCCATGGCCTTCGATACGACCACGCAAAGCCTGGTCGCCAGCGGATACGTCACCAGCCAGGTGACGAGCGCTCCCTTCGACCACAAACTGATACTTGCCGCCCAGGATGATGCTGCAGCGTTTATAGCCAGTGATGGCCAACTGCGAGGAGCACAGCTTGAGTCGGCGCTGGTTTACCTGCGTCAATCCCAGCCAAAACTTCGTGCCAGTGACCTTGAACTGGCGCAAGCAATCCTCGTCCAATAGTCACTTTTTGCTTCACCGCCTTTTGGAGACGTTCCATGCGTACCCCTCTGATCGCCGCTGCACTCGGCTTGCTGTTGCTGGCTGACGTGGCTCAGGCTCAAACCGTTGTAGCCACCAGTAACATCGTCGTTCGCGCGTTAAACCGTTCCATCAACTTCACCTCAGACACCACCACCTCGATCCGCGACGCCAAGGTCGTGATCCAGGCCAAGGACGATGCCGCCAGCTACGTGGCATCGGGCGGCGATATTCATGGCGCGCAACTCGACGCAGCATTCGACACCTTGCGTGCGCAGCTGCCGGAAGCGCGCAACGCCAGTGACCAGGTGCTTGCCGAAGCTATCCTCGCACTGTGAGGCGCATTGTCGCGTGGCTTCTGGCGGGCGCCTTCACGCTCGCCTGCAGCAGTGCTTTCGCTGGCCTGACGCTGATCCTGGACACCAAGGGCCTCAGCGCCGACCAGCAGAAAGCCACTCAAGCATTGCTCGATGAAGCCATGCGCGACCTCCCGCCAGGGTTTATCCAGGCACTGGACCGGCGCGTCGACATGCGCTGGTCCTCCGAGATGCCGGACAACGCCTACGGCGAAGCCGCCGGGCCGTACCAGATCGAATTGAACCGCAAGCTGCTGGCGCAATTGACTGACGGCTCGGCTGCCACCACCAAGACCAGCCGCCCCCACGGCACCGTGCGCGAAGAAATGCTCGCCACCGTGCTCCACGAATTGACCCACGTCTATGACCGCGCCCGTTTGTGGCCTGTCGCAGACCGCAACCTCATCCAGAACTGTACCCGTCGCGCCAACAGCACAGGCAACGTGGGCCTGCCCGACAGCTGCCGTGGCGAAGTCGGGCGCCGTTTCACCCTCAGCGATGACCCACGCCTGCTGGACCTCGCAGGCTGGCCGCAATATGTCGGTCGCCGTGGCGAGCGCGAAGAGCGTAACGGCCAGGTCGCCCGCAGCCCGGACATCTACGAAATCAGCAACCCCCGCGAATTCGTCGCGGTGAACATGGAGTACTTCCTGCTGGACCCGTCCTACGCGTGCCGTCGTCCTGCACTGTACGGGTACTTCAAGGACCATTTCGGCTGGGCGCCCCAGGCCAAGGCCGACTGCCCGACCTTCTACCCCTACCTGAATGCCGGTAGCGATTTTGGCCGCGAGCCGCTGGGCAAGCTCGACCCCGAGCGCGTCTACGAAGTCGACTACCTGCTGGCCGAAGCCAACCAGAACCTGATGAGCCGCTGGGGCCACAGCATGTTGCGGCTGGTGATCTGCAAGCCGGGCAGGCCCCGTGGCCCGGATTGCCGCCTGGACCTGGACCAGCACCTGGTGCTGTCGTACCGCGCCTTCGTCGGGGATGTGCAACTGTCCAGCTGGAGCGGCCTGACTGGCAAATACCCGTCGCGCCTGTTCGTGCTGCCGCTGGCTCAAGTTATCGATGAATACACCAAGACCGAGCTGCGCAGCCTGGCGTCGGTGCCCATGAAGCTGTCGCGCACCGAGATAGAAGGGTTGGTGCAGCACGCTGCTGAAATGCATTGGAGCTACGACGGCAACTATTACTTCATCTCCAACAACTGTGCCGTGGAAAACCTGAAACTGCTGCGCAGCGGCACCGACGATCCACGGCTCAAGGGCCTGGACAGCATCCTGCCCAATGGTTTGCTGCAAGTGCTCGATGCACGTGGGCTGGTCGATACCAGCGTGCTGAAAGACCCGCACGAGGCGCTGCGTCTGGGTTACCGCTTCGACTCTTACCGCGACCGCTATCAAGCGATGTTCGAGGTGCTGAAAAAAGACCTGCCGATCAAGCAGAAGACCGTCGAAGAATGGCTGAGCCAACCGGCAAAAGAGCGCAGCCAATGGTTTGCCCAGGCGGACTTGCGCACCAGCGCGGCGATGTTGCTGCTGGAACAGGCGAGTCTGCGCCAGCAATTGCTGCAGGCCCAGGATGAGGTGAAGCAGCGCTACCTCAGCGCCCGTGAACAGAAAGACGGCAGCGTCTCCAAGGCCACGGGCACGCTACAAGAGATCCTCGCTGCCAGTGGCTTCCTGAGCCGGCCTGCGGAACTGCTCGACAGCGGCGGTTATGGCTTGCCGCAAGCCAACGAGTGGAAGCGGCTGGAAGATGAAAGCAGCCAGCGTCAGAAACAGCTGATGCGCCTGAGCGGGGACCTCGACAAAGAAGTGCGTGCCTTGCTCGAACCCGACCGCGCGGCGGAAATTGCCGCCAACGAAGCCAACCTCAAGCAACTGGGTGAGCATTTACGGGCGTTGCACAAGGCGGCGGGTGGCCTGGAGTTGCCTTGAGGCTCATCACCCCATCCTGTTGGAGCGAGGCTTGCCCGCGAAGAGGCCAGTTGAGTCAGCGAACATCTCCTACACTGAACCACCGCCTTCGCGGGCAAGCCTCGCTCCAACAGAAGGACGCTCTCCTACGGGAGGTTCCCCATGGTCCTTTCAAACCGTCTCCCCAGGCTCCCCCGGTAGATGCTCATCCAGATGCAGCCATGGCAGGCGGTTGTCGGTCCAGATGTGGCGGGAGGCGGGGGCCTGTTCGGGGTGGTCCAGAGTGGCGATGGTGACGTCCATCAGCTCCGGGCTGTTGCGGGAGAACAATGCCACCTGCGCCCCACAGTTGCCGCAGAAGTAACGCACACAGGTCGGGCCTGAGTCATACGCTGCCGGGCTGCCCGCCAGCCAGTGAAAGGCGGATTGCGGTACTGAAATCCAGGTCATCACGATGCCGCCGGAAGTCCGTCGGCAGATCGAACAATGGCAATGGGCGATATCGTGCAACGGCGCATCGATTTGGTAACGCAAGTTGCCGCAATGGCAACCGCCAGTGTGTTGCTCACCCATCTCTGCTCTCCCTTTCAATCCTGCCCCCAGCGTGGGAAAGAACGCCGGCCTCGTCAACCCGCAAAGGGACAAACGGTTTTCAGCGCGAAAGCTGGCTGAAAGCTTGCGCCTTTAGGATCGCCCCCCGTCGCCGGCAACAGACCGGTCAGCCTGGATGAGCCTCGACGCTCACCGGCCCAACTAACAACAATAATGGGTGATCTTATGTTGACCTTCCTCGGCTTTGCCATGGTCATTGCCTTCATGTACCTGATCATGAGCAAGCGCCTGTCAGCGCTGATCGCCCTGATCATCGTGCCTATCGTCTTCGCCCTGTTCGGCGGCTTTGCCTCGGACATCGGCCCGATGATGCTGGCGGGCATCACCAAGCTTGCGCCAACTGGCGTCATGCTGATGTTTGCCATCCTTTACTTCGCCCTGATGATCGACTCGGGCCTGTTCGACCCGGCCGTGCGCAAGATCCTGAAACTGGTCAAGGGCGACCCGGTCAAGGTCTCCGTCGGTACCGCGGTGCTGGCGCTGGTGGTGTCCCTGGATGGCGACGGCGCAACCACCTACATGATCTGCGTGGCCGCGATGCTGCCGCTGTACAGCCGCCTGGGCATGAGCCCGCGCATCATGGCTGGCTTGATCATCCTGGCCGGTGGCGTAATGAACATGACGCCATGGGGCGGCCCGACTGCACGAGCCGCCAGCGCCCTGCATGTGGACCCTTCGGACATTTTCGTACCGATGATCCCGGCGATGCTGGCCGGGGTGATCGCTATCCTGGTGATCGCCTATTTCTACGGCAAACATGAGCGCGCGCGTCTGGGCGAACTGCACTTGCCCGGCGATGAAGTCGATCACAGCGAAATCAGCGTCTCGCAGTTCCCGGAGGCGCGTCGTCCAAAACTGATCTGGTTCAACGGCGCGCTCACCCTGGCCCTGATGGCCGCGTTGATCGCAGGCCTGTTGCCGCTGCCGGTGCTGTTCATGATCGCCTTCAGCATCGCGATGATCGTCAATTACCCCTGCCTGCAGCAACAGAAGGACCGCGTCGCGGCCCATGCGGGCAGTGTGTTGGCGGTGGTCGGCCTGATTTTCGCGGCGGGTATCTTCACCGGCATCCTTTCAGGCACCGGGATGGTCGATGCCATGTCCAAGAGCCTGCTGTCGGTGATCCCGGATGCCCTCGGGCCTTACCTGGCAGTCATCACAGCGCTGGCCAGCATGCCGTTCACCTTCTTCATGTCCAACGACGCCTTCTACTACGGCGTCTTGCCCGTGCTCACCGAGGCGGCCGCTCACTACGGCATCAGCCCGGTGGAAATGGCCCGCGCCTCCATCGTCGGCCAACCGGTGCACCTGCTCAGTCCATTGGTGCCGTCGACCTACTTGTTGGTGGCGCTGGCGGGTATCGAATTTGGCGATCACCAACGGTTCACCCTCAAGTGGGCAGTGCTGGTATGCCTCTGCATAATGTTCGCCGCCTTGCTGATGGGGATTTTCCCGCTGTTCAGCAGTCTCTAAAAACGGATTACTCGCCTGGCCATCGGCATCAATTCATCGATGGACAGGCGCCCAACAGCTCAAAGGAATACCTATGGAATGGCTCACTAACCCGGAAATCTGGGTTGCCTTCTTCACCTTGACCGCCCTGGAAATCGTCCTGGGCATCGACAACATCATCATGATCTCGATCCTGGTGAGCCGCATGCCCAAACACATGCAGCCGCGCACCCGGATCTTCGGTCTGGCGCTGGCGATGGTCACGCGTATCCTCTTGCTGCTGTCTATCACCTGGGTCATGCGCCTGACCGACGACTTGTTCAGCGTCTTCGGCCAAGGGATTTCCGGGCGAGACCTGATCCTGTTCTTCGGTGGCCTGTTCCTGCTATGGAAAAGCTCGCAGGAGATCTACCACGGCCTGGAAGGCGAGGAAGAAAGCCTCGACGAGCCAAAAGGCAAGGGCGGGCAGTTCCTCTACACCATCATCCAGATTGCGATCATCGACATCGTGTTCTCGCTGGACTCGGTGATCACCGCTGTCGGCATGGTCTCCCACGTGCCAGTGATGGTTGCAGCGATTGTCGTGGCGGTCCTGGTCATGATGCTTTGCGCTGGCACCATCAGTGACTTTATCGACAAGCATCCTTCGTTGAAGATGCTCGCGCTTTCGTTCCTGATCGTGGTCGGTACGGTGCTGATCGCCGAAGCATTCGATGTGCATGTGCCAAAAGGCTACGTGTACTTTGCAATGGCGTTCTCGCTGGCGGTGGAAGCCATCAACATCAAGATGCGCACTGCGATGGCGAAAAAGAAGCAACTGAGCGAACCGGTAAAACTGCGCAAGGATGTGCCGGGTAAGTAACCTGACAATCCCTCCCCCTGTAGGAGCGGACTCGTCCGCGAAGCGGTGTGTCAGCCAACAACGATGTTGAATGTGCTGACGCATTCGCGGACAAGTCCGCTCCTACAAATTGGAATGCATTGATTTGTTACAGAAATGTTTCAAAGAAACATTGCCTATGCGATGCTGGCGCCAAGGCCAAAGGCCGACTAAAGCTTAGTTGAGCGCTACACACAAACTTCTTCGCTCGCTCTACGCCGTAACTTTCAATCGCTTGCCCGCCATGGGCGACCTCGGGGGGCTTTCCGTATGCTGACCCTGCTCGATTTGCTGTCCGCCGTTGCCCTGCTGATCTGGGGCACGCACATCGTCCGTACCGGCATTTTGCGTGTGTACGGCTCGCAACTGCGCCGCGTGCTCAGCCAGAACATGTCCAAACGCCCGCTGGCCTTCATTGCCGGGATCCTGGTGACGGCGCTGGTACAAAGCAGCAACGCCACCGCCATGCTCGTGACCTCCTTCGTCGGCCAGGGGTTGATGGCACTCACGCCAGCGCTGGCGATCATGCTGGGCGCGGATGTGGGTACGGCGCTGATGTCGCGGGTGCTGACGTTCGACCTGTCATGGCTGTCGCCACTGCTGATCTTTCTTGGCGTGGTGTTCTTCCTGTCGCGCAAACAGACCCGCGTCGGCCAGCTCGGTCGCGTGGGCATTGGCCTGGGCCTGATTGTGCTGGCCCTGCAACTGATCGTCACCGCAGCCGCGCCCATCACCCAGGCCGCCGGGGTCAAGGTACTGTTTGCTTCGCTGACCGGCGATCTGCTGCTCGATGCACTGGTCGGCGCCATGTTCGCGCTGATCTCTTACTCAAGCCTGGCCGCCGTACTGCTGACCGCAACCCTGGCCGGTGCAGAGATCATCAGCTTGCCGGTTGCCATCGGCCTGGTGATTGGCGCCAACATCGGCAGTGGTTTGCTGGCCTTCCTCAGCACCAGCATGCAGAACGTGGCCGGACGCCAGGTGGCCCTTGGCAGCCTGCTCTATAAACTGTTCGGCCTGCTGCTGATCATTCCGGTACTGGATCCGCTGGTGAGTTGGATGGACACCCTGGCCATCAGCCCGCAAAGCCTGGTGATCGGTTTCCACCTGACCTACAACACCGCACGCTGCCTGATCATGCTGCCCACCGTCGGCCCCATGGCGCGCCTGTGTACGGGACTCTTGCCGGAACGCCCGGAAACCAACGGGCTGACCAAACCCCGACATCTGGACCTGGCCGCACTGGCCACCCCGAGCCTGGCGCTGGCTAATGCCGTGCGTGAAACCCTGCGCATGGGCGACCTGATCGACAGCATGCTCAGCGCCATGCTGGAAGTGCTGCGCGGCAAGCAAACCGCCGTCACCCAGGAAATGCGCAGCCTGAACGACGACGTTGAAGTGCTCTACAGCGCGATCAAGCTCTACCTGGCGCAGATGCCTCGCGAAGACCTCAGCGATCAGGACAATCGACGCTGGGCAGAAATCATCGAACTGGCGATCAATCTGGAGCTGGCCAGCGGCCTGATCGAACGCATGCTGCGCAAGGTCCAGCAACAGAAGACCGCCCAACGCCGTTCGTTCTCGGAGGTCGGGCTGGAAGAGCTGGCCGGCTTGCACGCCCAGTTGTTGTCCAACCTGCGGCTAGGTCTGTCGGTGTTCCTCAGCGCCGACCCGGAAAGCGCACGTCAGTTGCTGCGGGAAAAACGCCGCTTCCGCGCTCAGGAACGGCGCCTGGCGCACGCCCACGTCAGCCGCCTGCAACGCAAGATCGTCCAGAGCCTGGAGACCAGCGCCCTGCACCTGGAGCTGATCGCCGACATGAAGCGTCTCAACTCGCTGTTCTGCAGCAGCGCCTATGTCGTGCTTGAGACCGCCGATACTGGCGCCCTGTCCAGCGAGAGCCTGCCAGACCAAACGGTATGAACATCCTGACCGTACCGGAGTCTGTTTAACATCTCGGCCCCGCAAGGAAGCTTGCTGTTATGCGTTGCCTGCTGTTCGCTTGTCTACTGCTCGGCGCCTTGCCAGCCCTGGCCCTCGACCGTTTTCAGGTCGAGGGCTACCAGCTGCCCAATGGCCTGCAATTGCTGCTCAAACCCACCAATGACAAAGGCCATGTGGCGATTCGCCTGGTGGTGGGCATTGGCTTCGATGACTTCAGTTGTGAGGACAAGGAACTGCCGCACCTGCTGGAGCATTTGCTGTTCAGCGGCATCGACGACAGTGGCGAAGGCGGCATAGAACGACGCATGCAGGCACTGGGCGGCGACTGGAACGCCTTTACCAGCAACGCCGACACCACATTCGTCATCGAAGCCCCGGCGCAAAACCAGCGCAAGGTCCTGGATCTGCTGCTGGCCGTCCTTACCCAGACCCGCCTCAACGACACGTCCCTGGACACCGCCAAGCGAATCGTCGAACGCGAAGACGGCGGCCATTACTCGCACCTGCAACGCTGGCTCGATCGTCGCGACATGGGGCACGGCGCAAGCAATCAACTGGCCGTGGAGCTGGGGCTCAAATGTGCCGAGCGCCCGGACGTGGATCACCTGAGCCTCAGCCAGGTGGATGGTATTTTCCAGGGCTGGTACGCCTCCAACAACATGACCCTGATCGTGGTCGGGGACCTGGACAAGCTGCTGCCCGCCTACCTGGAGCGCGCCTTCGGTCAGCTCAATGCCGTGGACCCTAGCGAACATCGCCCGCTGCTTGAAATCCAGAACAAGGCCGACGCCGAACGCACAATCAACCGGGGCATCCTGGGGGACGGCGCGCGTCTGCATCTGTTCTTCACAGAACCCCAGCTCGACAACCAGCACGATGAAACCTGGGAGCTGGTCAAAACCTACCTCGATTGGTCGCTCTACAGCGAGTTGCGCCTCAAGCAGGGCCTGTCCTACGGCCCCTGGACCGAACGCGAGGTGTTCGGCGACGTGGGCTTCCTCAGCCTGAATGCCGACCTGGACCGCAGCGATGTGGGTGATGCCGTCGATGCCACCCGCGACATGCTGGCTCGCTTGCGCAAGGACGGCTTCGACCCGGCCACCTTTGCCCGCCTGCAGGATGCGTCCATCGCCAAGCAGGCCTGGGCTGTGCAGGGCAACAGCGCGCTGGCCGATTACTACTGGGGGTCGCTGAACGACTACGAGGATGGCCACTTCACGGACCCGGCACGCCGCCTCAAGGCCGTCAGCCTGGACGGCGCCAACCGAGCGATGCGCCAGATGCTGGAGCAACCCGGTTATTTGCGTATCGAAAAGCCACTATTCAGCTACGACGCCTTATATTTGATCCCGGCGGCGATTATCGGGCTAATTGCGCTGGGGATCTGGCGCTGGTGGGTGTATCGCAGGCGGGGTCCGTAGGCACCCCGCAGCCGAAAACAAGGTAGGAAATCTATGTTTGCCACAGAATTTGTGGGAGCGAATTCATTCGCGATTCGGTGCGTTAATCACCGCAGATATTGAATGTGCCGGCCTCTCGCGAATGAATTCGCTCCCACAGGTTTTGGTGTCCACCACGGATTTGGCCCGAATACAGATTCAGGGTGCAAGTGTGCTTGATCCCGTAAGACATCAACCCGCCGCCATTGGTATCCTGCCAACGAATTTTCTTACAACCGAAAGCGAATCACCGAAATGCCTGACTGGAACTCCTACGTAAAGCGCGTGCTCGATCTGATCAAGCGCTACCCGGGGGTTATTGCGTTCGGTGGTTTTGTGTCAGGTATCGCCAGTTTCATGCTGGTGGATCGGCAGGAAGGGTTGGCCACCTGGATTGCTACGGTAATGCTGGTCAGCTGGCTTTGGCTGATGTTTGAAAACAGCGCCATGGTGCTGTTCACCCGCGTCTTCAAACGCCAGATACCCCAAGGGCTGCTGCGCTACGGCACGCAGATGATCCACCAGGAAAGCCTGTTTTTCGTCCTGCCGTTCTTCGCCATCACCACCACCTGGAATAGCGGCCAACTGGTGTTCACCAGCCTGCTGGGGGCGGCCGGGCTGATTTCCATCATCGATCCGCTGTATTACGACTGGGTTGCGCCCAAGCGCTGGCTGTTCATGGCGCTGCACACCCTGACCCTGTTCGCGGCGTTGCTCACGGCATTGCCGATCATCGTGCACCTGACCACCGCCGAGAGTTACAAGCTGTCACTTGCCATCTCTATGCTGCTGTCGTTTCCCAGCCTGGCGTCGAGCTTTCCCATCAACACCTGGCGTCGTGGCGTCGCGTTGGCGGTGGTCATACTGGCCATTGGCAGTGCAGGCTGGTTCCTGCGCTCGTGGGTTCCACCTGCGACGTTATGGCTGACCGATGTAGCGATCAGCACCGAACTGGATGACAAAAACCGCGAACCCGGCGAAAGTCTGGAACAGGTCACGGCCAGTCAACTACGCAAAAGCGGGCTGTATGCCTTTACCTCGATCAATGCACCACGCGGTCTGGATGAACGCATCTATCATGTCTGGCGGCACAAGGGCCAGGAAGTGGATCGCATCGCGCTGGATATCCATGGCGGGCGCAAAGAAGGCTATCGTGCGTGGACCCACAAACAGAACTTCCCGGACGATATCATCGGGCGCTGGCAGGTGAGGGTGCTGACCGAAGACGGACAAATGATCGGCGTGCTGCGGTTCGAAGTCACTGACGACAGCCAGCCTGCGGCACCTGCACAAACAGATACACCTGCAACTGCGCCTACAACTGCACCTGTAAAAAGCAACGATGCAACCGGGACAGAAACACCCGCAAAATAATTCGAATCAAGGGCAAGGACTATGCCGGGGACTATGGATACGCCCACTTTGGCCGCAGATTCACGCGGCGCAGTTGACAACGAACCCGCGCAGGCGGGCAGCGTTGTGCTGGACCTTGCCAGCACCCCGGGCGTTTTGCGCATTGCCGGGGACTGGACGCTGGCCCACTACCGGCAGCTCAAGCACCAGACCGATGCGCTTCGGGACGGCTATAGCACCAGCACCCAGGTAGATCTATCGCACCTGGCGGCGCTGGACACTGCCGGCGCGGCTCTGCTGGTGGAGCTGCTGGGGGCCGAGCGCCTCGGGCAACTGGCCAAGGAGGCACCCGAGCTGCCAGCCTCCAGCCGCGCCTTGCTGCAAACCATCCAGACTGCCCTGTGCGACTACTGCGAACCCGTCAAAGACCCGGAGCCCGCCGTCGGCCTGCAATTGCTGGTGCGCATCGGCGCGGCCGTCGATACGGTGTGGCAAGACACCCTACAGTTGCTGGGCTTTATCGGCCTGATCATCGAAAGCCTGCTGTTCAACCTGTTGCGCCCCAAACGCTGGCGCATCACCTCGGTGGTGTCGCACATCGAACAGACCGGCCTGGACGCCGCGCCCATCGTCGCGCTGCTGACTTTTCTGGTGGGTGCGGTGGTGGCCTTTCTCGGCGCCACGGTACTCAAGACGTTCGGCGCCAGCATCTTCACCGTGGATCTGGTGGCGTTTTCCTTCCTGCGCGAATTCGGCGTGCTGCTCACCGCGATCCTCATGGCGGGCCGCACCGCCAGCGCCTTCACCGCGCAGATCGGTTCGATGAAGGCCAACGAAGAGATTGATGCCATCCGCACCCTAGGCCTGAGCCCCATTGAGTTGCTGGTGGTGCCTCGGGTGCTGGCCCTGCTGATCTCGCTGCCGATCCTCACCTTCCTGGCGATGCTCTCCGGCATCATCGGTGGTGGCGTGGTCTGCGCACTGTCGCTGGATATCTCGCCTGCGATGTTCCTGTCGCTGCTGCAAAGCGACATCGGGGTTCAGCATTTTCTGGTGGGTATCGCCAAGGCGCCAATTTTCGCCTTTCTGATCGCCTCCATTGGCTGCCTGGAAGGCTTCAAGGTCAGCGGCAGCGCCGAGTCCGTCGGCGCCCACACCACCTCCAGCGTGGTGCAATCGATCTTTGTCGTGATCGTGCTCGACGCGGTGGCGGCAATGTTTTTCATGGAGATGGGCTGGTGAGTATGACGTCCACCACAACCTCGCAAGCCTCGGCAGTGATTGAAGTCCGGGGGTTGTGCAACCGCTTCGGTAGCCAGAGCGTGCATGAAAACCTCGACCTGGACCTGTATCGCGGCGAAATTCTTGCTGTGGTCGGCGGCTCGGGCAGCGGCAAGTCGGTGCTGCTGCGCAGTATCGTCGGCCTGCGCCGCCCGGACGAAGGCACGATCCGGGTGTTTGGCCAAGACCTGCAAACCCTGTCCGAGCAACAACGCTCCCAGGTCGAACGACGCTTTGGCGTGCTGTTCCAGAAGGGCGCGCTGTTTTCGTCCCTGACCATCACTGAAAACGTCGCGCTGCCCCTGATCGAGCATGCGGGCCTGAGCCGCGAAGAGGCCGAGCATCTGGCAGGGGTGAAACTGGCGCTGGCCGGCTTGCCCTTGTCTGCCGCCCACAAATACCCGGCTTCGCTGTCGGGCGGCATGATCAAACGCGCCGCACTGGCTCGCGCCCTGGCGCTGGACCCGGCCATTTTGTTCCTCGACGAACCCACCGCTGGCCTGGACCCCATTGGCGCCGCCGCGTTCGATCAACTGATCCTGACCCTGCGCGATGCATTGGGCCTGAGCGTGTTTCTGGTCACCCACGACCTGGACACGCTCTACACCATCACCGACCGCGTCGCCGTGCTGGCGCAAAAACACGTTCTGGTGGCCGATCACATCGATAAGGTCGCCGAAACCAACGATGCCTGGATCCATGAGTACTTTCATGGGCCACGCGGCCGTGCGGCGTTCAACGCCGCCTCTCAGTCAAACGAGGTCTGACGATGGAAACCCGTGCCCATCATGTATTGATTGGCCTGTTCACCGTGATAGTGGTCGCTGCGGCGCTGCTGTTCGGCTTGTGGCTGGCCAAATCCAGCGTCGACACGGCGTTCAAGGATTACGAAGTGGTGTTCAACGAAGCTGTGACTGGCTTGTCCCGTGGCAGCGCCGTGCAGTACAGCGGCATCAAGGTCGGGGATGTCATCCAGTTACGCCTTGACCCCAAAGACCCGCGCCGGGTGCTGGCGCAGATACGCATTGCCGGGGAAACCCCGATCAAGCAGGACACCGTGGCCAAACTGGCCCTGACCGGCATCACCGGCACCTCGATCATCCAGCTCAGCGGCGGCACCCCGCAAAGCCCTGAACTGGTGGGCAATGGCGGCAAGCCGCCGATCATCGTTGCTTCGCCTTCGCCCATCGCTCGTTTATTGACCAACAGCAATGACCTGATGAGCAGCATTAACGCACTGCTGCACAACGCCAATGAAATGTTCTCCGCCACCAACGTGCAGAACATCACCCGCACGCTGGACCATCTGGAGCAGGCCACTGGCGCCATCGCCGATCAGCGCGATGATATTCGCCAGATGCTCAGGCAGCTGGCGCAAGTCAGTAAACAGGCCGGGGCAACCCTGGAGCAGACCTCGCTGCTGATGCGCAACGCCAACGGCCTGCTCAACAACGACGGCAAACAGATGTTCGGCAGCGCTCAGCAAGCCATGAAGTCGCTGGAACAAAGCAGCGCCCGCATCGACAACCTGCTCAAGGACAACCAGGACTCGCTCAACGGCGGTATTCAGGGCCTGAGCGAACTGGGCCCGGCCGTGCGCGAGCTACGTGACACCCTCACGTCCCTGCGCTCGATTTCTCGCCGCCTGGAAGCCAATCCCAGCGGTTACCTTCTGGGCCGCGACAAGAATAAGGAGTTCGAGCCATGAGGCTTGTTTGTCAGACCCTCGGTCGATTCGCTGTAGTGAGTGCGATGCTGTTGTCGAGCGCATGTTCGATCCTGCCTCAAGCTGAACCTGCCGATGTGTATCGGCTGCCAGTCAGCCAGACAGCCGCGGCTGCGGCCAGCACAACACCGGTCAACTGGTCACTGCGCATCGCCCGCCCCAAGGCCAGTGAAGCGCTGGACAGCCCGCGCATCGCGGTGGTCCCGCAGGGTGACTTGATCAGCAGCTACAAAGGGGCGCGCTGGAGCGATCCGGCCCCCGTGGTATTGCGCAACCGCTTGCTGGACGCCTTTTACCGCGACGGCCGCGTGCAATCGCTGAGCACCGACGACAGTAACCTGCAGGCTGATCTTGAGCTGAACGGGGAGTTGCAGGCGTTCCAGAGCGAGTACCACGGCCAGGCCATCGAGGTGGTGATTCGCTTTGATGCGCGGCTGGTCAGCGATACCCAGCGTATCGTCGCCAGCCGCCGCTTCGAAGTGCGTCAGCCACTGAACGACAAGCTGGTGCCCGCCGTGGTGGCGGGCTTTGGTCAGGCCAGCGACCGGCTAGTCGCGCAGGTCCTGCAATGGACGGTGGAGCAGGGCCAGAAATATCAGGCGTTGGCCCCGAAGAACCAGTAGGTCACCAGGATCGCCGCGACCACGCCGGAGAACTCCGCCAGCAGCGCGCAGCCCACGGCATGGCGCGCTCGCTGGATACCGACCGCACCGAAGTACACCGCCAGCACGTAGAAGGTGGTTTCGGTACTGCCCTGAATCGTTGCCGCCGCCAACCCGGCAAAGCTGTCGACGCCTTTGTTCTGCATGGTTTCGATCAGCAGCGCACGGGCGGCACTGCCGGAAAAGGGTTTGACCATGGCCGTGGGCAGCGCATCGACGAAACGGGTGTCCCAGCCGGCCCATTGCACCAGGTGCCGAATGCCCTCAAGGCCAAAGTCCAGCGCACCTGAGGCTCGCAGCACACCGACCGCACAGAGCATCGCCACCAGATACGGCAGCAGATTCTTGGCGACATCGAACCCTTCTTTCGCGCCTTCGACAAATGCCTCGTAGACCTTGACCTTGCGCAGCGCTCCGATGATCAGGAACAGCATGATCAGGCCAAACAGCGTCAGGTTACCGAGGATCGAGGACAGGCTCGCCAATGCGGTGGCAGACAAGGTACCCAGCACCGCCATGAAGCCGCCCAGCAACAGCGCGCCGGGAATCAGGTAAGCCAGCACCACCGGGTCCCACAGCCGCAGGCGCTGCATGATCGCCACCGACAACAGGCCCACAGTGGTGGACACCGCCGTCGCCAGCAGGATGGGCAGGAACACCATGGTCGGGTCTGGCGCACCTTGCTGGGCGCGGTACATGAAGATGGTCACTGGCAGCAGCGTGAGGGATGAGGCGTTGAGCACCAGAAACAGTATCTGCGCGTTGCTCGCGGTGGTGCTGCTGGGGTTCAGCTCCTGTAGAGAGCGCATAGCCTTGAGCCCGATGGGCGTAGCGGCGTTGTCCAGGCCCAGGGCGTTGGCGGCAAAGTTGAGGGTGATCAGCCCCAACGCCGGGTGGCCGGGCGGGACTTCAGGCATCAGGCGCAGGAACAGCGGGCCGAGCACCTTGGCCAGCCAATCGACGATCCCGGCTTTCTCGGCAATACGCAAAAACCCCAGCCAGAGGGTGAGGGTGCCGAACAGCAACACCATCACATCCACCGACAGCTTGGCCATGGCGAAAATGCTTTCTACCATCGCGGCGAAAATTCCGGCGTTACCGCCTACCAGCCACTGCGCCAGCGCAGATACCGCCGCCACCACGAAAAAGCCAAGCCACAGGCCATTGAGCATCAGGAAGTCCCTCTGAAAGATGCGGGGATGATAGCGGTGGCGCGGCCAACAACAAACCCCGATGACACTGAACAACCCTGTGGGAGGTCGCCCGTCGTCCAGACGCCGCGCTGTCGCGCAGCAAACGGAGCCCATGTAGGAGCGGACTCGTCCGCGAAGACGTCGGCACAGGCGATATCTTCCGTGCCTGAGACATCGCTTTCGCGGACGAGTCCGCTCCTACAGTAATTTTTCGTCGCCATAAATAATCAGGTAAATCAACGAATTAAATCTTGTTTGATAAGAGCGAGGCTTGCCCGCGAGACGTCGTGTCTGGGGCATCGCCGGCGGCTGACACACCGTAATCGCAGGCAAGCCAGCTCCAACATTTAGCAGGCCCTCACCACCGCTCCATCGCCCACCCGCTTTGTGCCACTTCGAGGCGATCCGTCAGCGCGATGTTTTCGAGAAAGGCGGGGTCATGGGACACGACCACAAATGCGCCGCGGTACTGGCGCAACATGGTTTCGAGCGCCTGAATCGACGCCAGGTCCAGATGGTTGCCGGGCTCATCCAGTAGCAGCAGCTGTGCGGGCTGATCGGCATAGAGCGCGCAGGCGAGGGCGGCTTTGAGTCTTTCTCCACCACTGAGCAGGTGAGCCGGCAGTAACACTCGTTCGGCATTCAACCCCAGTTGCGCAAGACGCGTACGCAACGCGCTTTCACCCAGGACGTTGTTGAGGGCCAGCAACTGTTCAAGAATCGTCTTGTCCGGGGCCAGTGTGGCGAGGTGCTGATCGAGGTAGGCCGTTTTGACAAATGTCTCGCAGTTGCCTGACGCCGGCGCGATGATTCCTGCGATTACGCGAAGTAATGTGGACTTGCCACTGCCGTTTGGCCCTATCACACCGATGCGTTGCGCTTTGTGTAGAGACAACTCCACCTCTCTGGCTGGACCCGCGACGAAAGGCAGAACAACACGATCAAGTGCAGCGATTTTACTGGGGATCGCCTGACCGGTTTCCGGGGCATACACCACAACAGGGACGTCCTCATCTACCTGCCCGGCAGCCTCGCGAACGCGCGCTGATAACTCTTCATGTGCAGCATCCTGCTTCAAGCGCAGTTTCCCGCTGCTGCTTTCGCTGCGGTTTTTCTGAAGGCCCAGAAGGATTTTGGCCTGGTTGGCATCAGCCGCCTGTTTGTGGCCTTTGGCTTGTCGTTGTTCAAGCTTCTCGCGTTGGGCTCTTAGGGCTCGGTCTTCACGCTTGCGTTCAGCTTTGCGCTGTTGCAGCTGTTCGACGGCATTTTCTTGCTCCGCCGCCTTGGCCTGGGCGTAGAACGAATACCCGCCGCCATAGCTGCGCAGCCCCTGAGCGGACAGCTCAACGATACGCCCCATCGTCTCCAGCAGAGCACGGTCATGGCTGATCACGACCAAACCATTTTGCCAGCGCTGTAACTGCTCCAGCAAAGCGTGACGGTTCTCCTGATCCAGATGATTGGTGGGCTCATCCAGAATCAGGAAGTCCGCTGCGGCGAGAAACGCACCGATCAACGAGACCCGCATGGCTTCTCCACCGCTGAGCTGGATCGCGGGTGTGTCCGCGTTCAGGTGTGACAGCCTGTGGTTTGCCAGCTGTTGTTCGAGTTGCTGATGGATGTCCCAGCGATCGCCGATGGTATCGAAGTCTGCTGGTGCGCAGCTGCCAAGCGCTATGCGTTTGAGCGCCTCCATAACGCCTTGAACGCCTGCGAGTCCAGCCACGGTTTGCCCAGCCCGTATCGATATCTGCTGGGGTAGATAATGGACGCGGCCAGGGCACGCGTATTTCCCGGTGGTTGGCGCGAGTTCGCCTGCCAGTATGCGAGCCAGGATGCTTTTGCCGATGCCGTTGCGGCCAACCAGTCCGGTTGATTGCGTACCAAACTGTTCGGTGAGGTTGGCGAAGAGTGTTCTGCCATCCGGCAGCTGATAAGAAACGCCTTCCAGCGTCAGGGAAACGAGATTCGTCATGTTGATACCCAGCAGATGTCGACAACTTCCCCATAGAAGAGGGGGGTGGAAGCTGGCCGTAGTGATTACGGCGACATCAATTGCGCATCGGACGAATACCTCTGGTGAAACTGCAGAAACAAAAAAGCCGCGGAGCAGGTGGCCTGCGCCGCGGCTATGCAAGCATAGACGTTAAACGTTGAAGCGGAAGTGCATCACGTCGCCGTCTTTAACGATGTAGTCCTTGCCTTCCAGGCGCCATTTGCCGGCTTCCTTGGTGCCCGCTTCGCCCTTGTACTGGATGAAGTCGTTGTAGGCGATGACTTCGGCGCGGATGAAGCCTTTTTCGAAGTCGGTGTGGATCACGCCAGCAGCCTGCGGTGCGGTAGCGCCGACGCGTACGGTCCAGGCGCGGACTTCTTCGACACCGGCGGTGAAGTAGGTCTGCAGGTGCAGCATTTCGTAACCGGCGCGGATCACGCGGTTCAGGCCGGGTTCGTCGAAGCCCAGGGCTTCAAGGAACATGTCCTTCTCTTCGCCATCATCGAGCTCGGCGATTTCCGCTTCGATCTTGTTGCACACCGGCACCAGCATCGCGCCTTCTTCTTCGGCAATGGCACGAACCACGTCCAGCAGCGGGTTGTTTTCGAAGCCGTCTTCGGCAACGTTGGCGATGTACATCACAGGCTTGGTGGTCAGCAGATGGAAGCCACGGATCACGGCTTTCTCATCGGTGCTCATGTTCTTCATCAGGCTGCGCGCAGGCTTGCCTTCGGTGAAGTGGGCGATGAGTTGTTCCAGCAGGCCTTTTTGAACCACAGCGTCCTTGTCGCCGCCCTTGGCGTTACGCGCGACTTTCTGCAGTTGCTTCTCGCAGCTGTCGAGGTCGGCGAAGATCAGTTCCAGGTCGATGATCTCGATGTCGCGTTTCGGGTCGACGCTGTTGGAGACGTGAATCACGTTCTCGTCTTCGAAGCAGCGGACCACGTGGGCGATGGCGTCGGTTTCGCGGATGTTGGCCAGGAACTTGTTGCCCAGGCCTTCACCTTTGGAGGCGCCCGCCACGAGGCCGGCGATGTCGACGAACTCCATGGTGGTCGGCAGGATGCGCTTGGGGTTGACGATGGCTGCCAGGGCCGCCAGGCGTGGGTCCGGCATGGCCACGATGCCACTGTTCGGTTCGATGGTGCAGAAGGGGAAGTTCTCCGCCGCGATACCGGATTTGGTCAGCGCGTTGAACAGGGTGGACTTGCCGACGTTAGGCAGACCGACGATGCCGCAGTTGAATCCCATGATGTTTCCCCTCGGATAAGAGTCAGGCCTTCTGGCTGTGCAGGTTTTTCATCGCGCGGTTCCATTCACCGGCGAAGATATCCGGCAGCACGCCGAGGGCAAAGTCGATGCTGGCGTCCAGTTTTTCCTGTTCGGCGCGCGGCGCTCGACCCAGGACAAAACCGGAGACCTTGCTGGCATCGCCTGGGTGGCCAATGCCAAGCCGCAAGCGGTGAAAGGTGTTCTGGTTGCCGAGCTGCGCGATGATGTCGCGCAGGCCGTTATGACCGCCATGGCCGCCGCCTTGTTTGAACCTGGCAACGCCCGGAGGCAGATCGAGTTCGTCATGCGCCACCAGAATCGACTCCACCGGGATACGGTAAAACCCGGCGAGTGCCGCCACGGCCTGGCCGCTGCGGTTCATGAAGGTGGTGGGAATCAGCAGACGAACATCCTGACCCTGGTGACTGAAGCGCCCGGTCAGGCCAAAAAATTTGCGCTCGGCCACGAGATTGACTCGATTGGCCGCAGCAATACGCTCAACGAAAAGAGCCCCTGCGTTATGCCGGGTCTGTTCGTATTCGGCGCCTGGATTTCCCAGGCCAACGATCAGTTGTATGGCAGTCACGACAGGGGCTCTTCCTTGGAGTTGTGGATAACAGCGCTGACGACAGCGGCAAACATAGACGAAAACTGCTCATTTACCATGTGTAAACTCCGCGATCTTGCCCGTTTTGCCTGACTATCGCCCGCGATGTTTCCTGAGCAACTCCGACGTTACCGAGTAATGATTACTCAGCAGCGCCTTCTTCTGGTGCTACACGTGGAGCGTGAACGTTGGCAACAGCCAGGTCGTTACCGTGCGCCAGTGCTACGAACTCAACGCCTTTAGGAGCCTTGATGTCGGACAGGTGAACGATCGAACCAACTTCGGCGTCAGCCAGGTCAACTTCGATGAACTCAGGCAGGTCTTTCGGCAGGCAGGAAACTTCCAGCTCCGAAGTCACGTGCGAGATTTCGCCGCCTTTCTTGATCGGTGCAGCTTCGTTGATGAAGTGAACCGGTACGATTGCGGTCAGTTTCTGACCAGCAACAACGCGTACGAAGTCAGCGTGCATCACGTGGCCTTTAGCCGGGTGACGCTGCAGTGCCTTGATAACGACGCTTTGCTTGGTGCCAGCAACGTTCAGCTCGATGATGTGGCTGTAAGCAGCTTCGTTTTCCAGCAGCTTGGCAACTTCTTTAGCCAGCATGCTGATGGATTCAGGAGCTTTGTCGCCACCGTAGACAACGGCTGGAACCAGGCTTGCGAGACGACGCAGGCGGCGGCTCGCACCTTTCCCCAGGTCGGAACGCACTTCAGCATTCAGAGTGAAATCAGTCATTTTGTTTCTCCAAATTAGCCACATTCACCTTTGCGTTTGCGACCAGCGCGCAGGTGATATGGGCAAAAAAGCCCCGCCCTGACGAAGTGTCAGGGCGGGGCGCTTTTCGTCAACGAGATGCAAGCGAAGGGCAAGCCCTTAGCGGAACATCGCGCTGATCGATTCTTCATTGCTGATGCGACGCATCGCCTCGGCAACTACCGGAGCAATATCCAGTTGACGGATACGGCTGCACGATTGTGCTGCAGCGGACAACGGGATGGTGTTGGTCACCACCAGTTCGTCCAGCACGGAATTCTCGATGTTCTCGATCGCGCGACCCGACAGCACAGGGTGTGTGCAGTAGGCGAAAACTTTTGCCGCGCCATGCTCTTTCAGGGCTTTTGCCGCGTGGCACAGGGTACCGGCGGTATCAACCATGTCATCGACGAGAATACAGGTACGCCCTTCGACATCACCGATGATATGCATCACTTCAGAGTGGTTGGCTTTCTCACGGCGCTTGTCGATGATCCCGAGATCCACGCCCAGGGATTTGGCAACAGCACGTGCACGCACGACGCCACCAATGTCCGGGGACACGATCATCAGGTTTTCAAAGCGTTGATCTTCGATGTCATCCACCAGAACAGGGGAGCCGTAGATGTTATCTACCGGAATATCGAAGAAACCCTGGATTTGGTCAGCATGCAGATCAACCGTGAGAACACGGTCGATCCCGACCACGGTCAGCATGTCAGCGACAACTTTCGCGCTGATAGCCACGCGTGCGGAACGCGGACGGCGATCCTGACGGGCATAACCAAAGTAAGGGATAACAGCTGTAATTCGAGTCGCTGAGGAGCGGCGGAAGGCATCAGCCATCACGACGAGTTCCATCAGGTTATCGTTGGTCGGAGCGCAAGTCGGCTGAATAATGAAAACGTCTTTACCGCGAACGTTTTCATTGATCTCGGCTGTAATTTCGCCGTCGGAGAACTTACCGACAGAGATGTCACCGAGAGGGATATGCAGCTGACGTACAACACGCCGAGCCAGATCGGGGTTAGCGTTCCCCGTAAAGACCATCATCTTGGACACGCGCAGTACCTGCCGGCTGAGGGTATACCTGGATGAGTATAGAAAATGGCAGGGGCGGCTGGATTCGAACCAACGCATGGCAGGATCAAAACCTGCTGCCTTACCGCTTGGCGACGCCCCTGTAGTGAACAACCCAAGTGCCGAGCACTTGGTTCTTAGAACAGACTTTGCAGCTTGCGATGCAACATCGAAACGTTGCTTCCCTTTGCTACGAACCCTGTAAGGGTCTCTGTAAGAAGGGCCGAGACTTTATCAGCTTCAGCTTTGTTTGGGAAGGCCCCAAACACACAACTTCCAGTTCCGGTTAATTTTGCTTCGGCAAATTTGCCTAACAAATTCAAAGCGTTACGAACATCTGGGTAACGCCTCTCTACAACCGGTTGACAGTCATTTCGACTGTTTCCCTCGAGAACGGGGCGCACTTTAATGGGAGGAGTGTCGCGTGTCAACAGTGGATCTGAAAAAATTTCTGCTGTACTTACAGATACTTGCGGCACAAGCACCAGATACCACGGTTCTTCGGGGTTTACCGGGGTCAGGATTTCTCCGACACCCTCGGCAAAAGCTGCGTGGCCACGCACGAAAACCGGGACGTCGGCCCCAAGCGTCAGCCCCAGAGCGGCCAGTCGGTCCTCATCCCATTGCAGATTCCACAAATGATTCAGGCCGAGCAACGTGGTCGCTGCATCGGAGCTTCCGCCGCCGATTCCTCCTCCCATGGGCAATCTTTTTTCCAGCCAGATATCCATGCCGAGGGTGCAACCGGATTGTTTTTGCAGTGCCCGGGCCGCCTTGACGATCAGATTGCTGTCATGGGGGACGCCGGGAATGTCGGTTTGCAATCGGATTTCGCCGTCGTCGCGAACGGCGAAACTGAGTTCGTCGCCGTAATCGAGGAATTGAAAAAGTGTTTGCAGCTCGTGATAGCCGTCAGGACGACGGCCGAGAATGTGCAACATGAGGTTCAGTTTTGCAGGGGCGGGCAGGGTCAGGCGTTGAGCGCTCATGATCATTGCCCCAGCTTGCGTGGTTGCCAGTCCTTGATCACCAGCGTGATATCCAGATCCTGCCCGTGCAATTTGACGCGTTCGGGCAACCAGTAACCGTTCTGTTCGCTGTAACTCAGGTATTCGACCTGCCAGCCATCCTGGTCGAGGCTGGCCAGACGGCTGTCGCCATCGAGGGTCAGCTTGCTCTTGGTGTCAGGCGCGGGAAGGCCACGTACCCACCAGACCAGGTGTGAAACCGGCAAACGCCACCCTAGTTGATCCTGAAGCAGGCTTTCGGGGTCTGTGGCTTCGTAGCGGCCCTGATTAGCCACTTCCAGCGTCACGGCGCCGGGACGGCCGGTCAAACGCGCTGCGCCACGTCCCAGAGGCCCTGACAGGCGTATGTCGTAATAATCCTGCCGTTGCAGCCAGAACAGCGTGCCGCTGCCTGAGTCCTTCGGTGCGCGGATCCCCACCTTGCCGCTGATCTGCCAGCCATCAAGGCTGCTCAGTTGCTGTTTGTGATCGCGCCACTGGCCGGCATCGCCTTTGCCGACGACGGCTTCGTGTGAACCGATGCCCGCACAACCGGCGAGCAGGGCGATAAAACTCAGGACAATCAGGTTACGCAAAAACATAAATCAAAGGTTCTCGGATCCGGTCAGACGCTTGATGGTGCCGCGCAGGATCGCACTGTCAGGTTGTTGTTCCAGGGCCTTGGCCCATACTTTGCGCGCTTCGCCTTGCTTGCCGTTGGCCCACAACACTTCGCCCAGGTGCGCGGCGACTTCATGATCCGGGAAGGCTGCCAGGGCCTGACGCAGCAGGCGTTCGGCTTCGTCCAGGTTGCCCAGGCGGTAGTTCACCCAGCCGAGGCTGTCGAGAACGGCCGGGTCATCCGGGTTCAACTGATGGGCTTTTTCGATCAGTTGCTTGGCTTCGGCGTAGCGGGTCGTGCGGTCCGAAAGCGTGTAGCCCAGGGCGTTCAGGGCCATGGCGTTTTCCGGCTCGCGCTTGAGGATGGCCCGCAGGTCCTTTTCCATCTGCGCCAGGTCGTTGCGTTTTTCCGCCAGCATGGCGCGGGTGTACAGCAGGTTCAGGTCGTCCGGATATTGCTTGAGCGCCTGGTTAAGCACCTGCCAGCCACGGTCCACCTGGTTGTTGTTGACCAGGGTTTCGGCTTCGATCAGGTACAACTGAATGGCGTAGTCAGGTTGCGTATCCCGGGCTTCGCTCAGGCGTTTCGAGGCTTCGGCAGTGCTGCCGTTGCTCATCAGAATGTCGGCCTGGCGCAATTGTGCCGGCAAATAATCGTTGCCCGGACCCACCTGGGCATACTCGGCCAGGGCCCTTGGCTGATCATTGCGTTCTTCGTAGATGCGACCCAGGTTCAGGTGCGCAGAATCCACATGGCTTTCGCGGCTGATGAGGTCTTCCAGGTAGCCCGCGGCTTCATCCCACGCCTTGGCTTCCAGGCACACCAGCGCCAGCGAGTAACGCAACTCGTCGTCGTCCGGGAACTGCTGGACGAGGCTGGAGAACTGCACTTTGGCGTCATCCATGCGGTTCTGTTCCACCAGCATGCGGGCGTAAGTCAGGCGCAGGCGCTTGTCATCCGGGTATTTCTTGATGCTTTTTTCCAGCAGCGGGATCGCTTCCTTGCCACGGTCCATGGTTTGCAACAGGCGTGCACGCAGCAGGATCGGGGCGATTTCGCCTTCGCGTGGCGGGTTGTCCTCAAGCAGTTGCAGCGCGGCCTGGGATTTGCCGTCTTGCTGCAACAGCAGGGCCTTGCCGAAGATCAACTGGCCATTCTTGGGGTATTTCTTGAGCAGACGGTCGAAACTGGTGAGCAGGCCGTTGCGGGTATCCGAGTCGGTTTCCGCCGCCGAAAGGGCGAGGAAGTCGAAATGGGTATCGCCCTGACCTTGCAGCACCTTCTCCATGTAAACCATCGAGTCGTCGTAACGACCGGCCCGTGCCAGCTGAATGGCAGCGGCACGTTGCGCTTCGAGGTTGGTCGGGTCGTTTTTCGCCCAGATCAGCGACGTGTCCAGGGCTGCCTGATCGGCGCCAAGGTATTCGGCGATCCGGAACGCACGCTCGGAGATCCCCGGATCCTGGGTGTTGATCGCCTGCGTGACGTAGTTGTCGAGCGCGATGTCGAAGCGGTTGCGCTGGCCAGCCAGCTCCGCTGCCAACAGGCTGACGACCGTGTCCTGGGTGAAGGAACCGTAGACCTGCGGCTTGGCAGCAGGCGCAGGGGTCGCGTCTTTCGCCGGAGTTGCGACATCCGGGGAAACGGGGGCCATGGACTGGCAGCCGCTGAGAAAGACGAAGGCGAGGAACAACGCGGAGGATCTATTCATATATAAGAAAGGGCGACTTACCTGCGGTTTGGGCATCATGACACAAGGCTGAAAGCAAACCCACAGCCCATTCGAAAAGTACTGACCCTGCTTTTGCGGCGTCGCAGGCTCTGAATCAGTAGCTCTATAGGGACAATAGTCTACGGTGGTTGTTCTGAATCTATTGAAGTAGGACAATTGCCGGCTTCACGTCACCATCAGCGACTTTGAATGGCCTTCCTCGCACTCGGTATCAATCACAAGACTGCTTCAGTAGACGTCCGCGAGCGCGTGGCATTTACGCCTGAGCAGTTGGTTGAGGCCCTGCAGCAGCTCTGCCGTCTTACCGACAGCCGCGAAGCTGCAATCCTCTCGACCTGCAATCGCAGCGAGCTTTACATCGAACAGGACCACCTGGCGGCCGATACGATTCTGCGCTGGCTGGCCGATTATCACCATTTGAGCCTGGATGAGCTGCGCGCCAGCTCTTATGTGCACGAAGAAGATGCGGCAGTTCGTCACATGATGCGAGTCGCCTCTGGGCTGGATTCGCTGGTATTGGGCGAACCGCAGATTCTCGGCCAGATGAAGTCGGCCTATGCCGTGGCCCGTGAGGCGGGCACCATCGGGCCGCTGCTGGGGCGTCTGTTCCAGGCCACGTTCAACGCCGCCAAACAAGTGCGCACCGACACCGCCATCGGTGAAAACCCGGTCTCGGTGGCGTTTGCCGCTGTCAGCCTGGCCAAACAGATTTTCAGTGACCTGCAACGCAGCCAGGCCTTGCTGATTGGCGCTGGCGAGACCATCACGCTGGTCGCCCGCCACCTGCGCGACCTGGGCGTAAAGCGTATCGTGGTCGCCAACCGCACGCTCGAACGGGCCAATATTCTGGCCGAAGAGTTCGGTGCCCATGCGGTCTTGCTGTCGGACATCCCGGCAGAACTGGTCAACAGCGACATCGTGATCAGTTCCACCGCCAGCCAGTTGCCGATCCTGGGCAAGGGCGCGGTGGAAAGCGCGTTGAAGCTGCGCAAGCACAAGCCGATTTTCATGGTCGACATTGCCGTGCCTCGGGACATCGAGCCTGAGGTCGGTGAGCTGGACGACGTTTACCTGTACAGCGTCGATGACCTGCACGAAGTCGTTGCTGAAAACCTCAAGAGTCGTCAGGGCGCTGCCCAGGCGGCAGAAGAGCTGGTCAGCGTAGGGGCCGAGGACTTCATGCTGCGCCTGCGTGAGCTGGCGGCGGTCGATGTACTCAAGGCCTATCGCAACCAGGGCGAGCGTCTGCGTGACGAGGAACTGCTCAAGGCCCAACGGATGCTGGCCAACGGTAGTAATGCAGAAGACGTGTTGATCCAGCTGGCCCGTGGCCTGACGAATAAACTGCTGCACGCCCCGAGTGTGCAGCTCAAGAAGCTGTCTGCCGAAGGTCGCCTGGATGCGCTGGCCATGGCTCAAGAACTTTTTGCCCTCGGTGAGGGCTCGACGGATAAACCCCCGCAATGAAAGCTTCACTGCTCAATAAGCTGGACATCCTCAGCGACCGATACGAGGAACTGACCGCGCTGCTTGGCGACGCCGAAGTCATTTCCGACCAGACCAAATTTCGTGGCTATTCGCGCGAATACGCCGAAGTCGAGCCGGTTGTCGCTGCTTACAAGCAGTTGCTCAAGACCCTGGGAGACCTTGAAGGTGCCCAGGCCTTGCTCAAGGACAGCGACCCGGACATGCGCGAAATGGCGGTCGAGGAAGTGCGCGAAACCAAGGAGCAGTTGCTCGAGCTGGAAAGCCAGTTGCAGCGCATGTTGTTGCCCAAGGACCCCAACGACGGGCGCAACGTGTTCCTGGAGATTCGCGCCGGGACCGGTGGTGATGAAGCGGCGATTTTCTCTGGCGACCTGTTTCGCATGTATTCGCGTTACGCCGAGCGTCGTGGCTGGCGAGTGGAAATCCTCTCGGAGAACGAGGGTGAGCACGGCGGCTATAAAGAGGTCATTGCCCGGGTCGAGGGTGAGCATGTCTATGGCAAGCTGAAATTCGAGTCCGGCGCCCATCGCGTGCAGCGCGTGCCGGAAACCGAATCCCAGGGCCGTATCCACACCTCTGCCTGCACCGTGGCGGTGTTGCCTGAGCCAGATGAACAGCAGGTCATCGAGATCAATCCGGCCGATTTGCGTGTGGACACCTACAGATCATCCGGCGCCGGCGGGCAGCACGTGAACAAGACCGACTCGGCCGTGCGCATTACCCACATTCCGTCCGGTATTGTCGTCGAATGCCAGGAAGAGCGTTCCCAGCACAAGAACCGCGCCAGGGCCATGGCCTGGTTGTCGGCCAAACTCAACGACCAGCAGACCAGCGCCGCGGCCAACGCCATCGCGACCGAGCGCAAGCTGCTGGTAGGGTCGGGTGACCGTTCCGAACGGATTCGCACCTACAACTTTCCTCAGGGGCGGGTGACGGATCATCGTGTCAACTTGACGCTTTACTCCCTGGATGAAGTTTTGGCTGGTGGAGTCGATGCAGTGATTGAGCCGTTACTCGCCGAGTATCAGGCAGACCAACTTGCGGCACTGGGTGAGTAAATGACCATCATCGCCAGCTTGTTAAGAAACGCCGAACTGCCGGACTCGCCCACTGCGCGTCTGGATGTCGAACTGCTGTTGGCTGCTGCACTGGGCAAGCCCCGCAGCTTTTTGCACACCTGGCCTGAGCGGATTGTCAGCACGGAAGCGGCAGTGACCTTCGCCGGTTACGTAGAGCGCCGACGTACCGGTGAGCCCGTGGCCTACATCCTGCGTCAGCAAGGGTTCTGGAAACTGGACCTCGAAGTCGCACCACACACCCTGATCCCGCGCCCGGACACCGAGTTGCTGGTAGAAGCCGCCCTGGAGTTGCACGCCGGTACGCCTTCCCTGGCACCGGTCAGCGTGCTCGACCTGGGCACCGGCACCGGGGCTATCGCACTGGCGCTGGCCAACGAGCGATCGGCCTGGAATGTCACCGCCGTGGACCGCGTGCCCGAAGCGGTAGCGTTGGCTGAACGCAACCGCCAGCGCCTGCACCTGGATAACGTCAAGGTGCTGACCAGCCACTGGTTCAGCGCCCTTGAAGGCCAGCGTTTCGAACTCATCATCAGCAATCCGCCGTATATCGCCAGCGCCGATCCCCATCTGGCCGCTGGCGATGTCCGTTTCGAGCCGAGCAGTGCGCTGGTAGCCGGTGTCGACGGTCTGGACGATCTGCGCTTGATCATCGGCCAGGCGCCATCGCACCTGGAAGCGGGTGGCTGGCTGCTGCTGGAACACGGTTACGACCAGGCCGCCGCTGTGCGGGATCTGCTGGCAAACCAGGGCTTCGAGCGTGTGCACAGCCGCAAGGACCTGGGTGACCACGAACGCATCTCCCTCGGGCGCCTGCCGTGCTGACCGATGAGGAACTGTTGCGCTACAGCCGGCAGATTCTGCTGCAGCACGTCGACATCGACGGGCAGTTGCGCCTGAAACAAAGCCGCGTCCTTATCGTCGGTGTTGGTGGCCTGGGTGCCCCGGTGGCGCTGTATCTGGCGGCGGCGGGGGTTGGCGAGTTGCATCTGGCCGATTTCGACACGGTCGATATGACCAACCTGCAACGCCAGATCATTCATGACAGCAACAGCGTCGGGCAGACGAAAGTCGATTCGGCCATCGCTCGCCTGAGCGCACTCAACCCCCTCGTAAAGCTGGTTGCCCATCGCACCGCCCTGGACGCCGACTCGTTGGCCCAAGCCGTCGATGCTGTGGACCTGGTGCTGGATTGCTCGGACAACTTCTCCACCCGGGAAGCCGTCAACGCCGCTTGTGTTGCTGCGCGCAAACCCCTGGTCAGTGGCGCTGCGATTCGTCTTGAAGGCCAGCTTTCGGTCTTTGATCCGAGGCGTCCTGAAAGTCCCTGCTACCACTGTTTGTATGGGCACGGCAGTGAAGATGAACTGACGTGCAGCGAAGCGGGCGTCATTGGTCCCTTAGTTGGTGTGGTTGGAAGTCTGCAGGCACTTGAGGCCCTGAAACTTCTTGCCGGTTTTGGCGAGCCCTTGATTGGCAGGTTGTTGTTGGTGGATGCATTGGCCACCCGGTTTCGTGAACTAAGGGTCAAGCGTGATCCGCAGTGCAGTGTCTGCGGGTCGTTCAATGAGTGAGTCGGTACTTCAGCCATCATGAAGGGAGTCGGTATGAGCAGAGCCAGCGATGCACCCATTGGCGTATTTGATTCTGGCGTTGGCGGACTGTCGGTCCTCAATGAGATACACAGCCTGTTGCCTGCCGAATCGCTCCTGTTTGTCGCTGACTGCGGCAACATCCCCTACGGCGAGAAAACGCCGGAGTTCATCCGCCAGCGCTGCGTGACCATCGCCGAATTCTTTCATCAACAAGGCGCAAAAGCCCTGGTGCTGGCCTGCAACACCGCCACTGTGGCGGGTGTCGCCGAGTTGCGTGAGCGTTATCCCGACTGGCCCATCGTGGGCATGGAGCCCGCCGTCAAACCCGCAGCCGCCGCTACGCGCAGCGGTGTGGTGGGCGTACTGGCAACCACCGGCACCCTGCAAAGTGCCAAGTTCGCGGCATTGCTCGACCGTTTTGCCGGCGATGTACGGGTTGTCACCCAGCCCTGTCCGGGGCTGGTAGAACTGATCGAGACCGGTGACCTGCTCAGCCCCACCATCCGCAATCTGCTGCACAGCTATGTGCAGCCTCTGCTGGCTGCCGGTTGCGACACCATTATTCTGGGCTGCACGCATTACCCCTTTCTGCGGCCGTTGCTGAGCCAGCTGCTGCCTGAGTCCATCATCCTGATCGATACCGGCAGTGCTGTAGCCCGCCAGCTCCAGCGTTTGTTGACCCAACACGATCTGCTGGCGAGCGGCCCTGCCCGGGAAGCACAGTTCTGGAGCAGTGCCGATCCGAAAAGTTTCGGAAGCATCCTACCGCTGCTTTGGAAAAAGCCTGGCAGTGTGCGAAGCTTCGCTTTGTAAAAAAATCGTGAAATAAACTGATACGAACCGAACTAACCAGCTACGGTGAATTTCTATACCGAGGCTGTGAATAAAAATTCCTTACAACTGCATTCGAAAATAGGAAGTTTCTGATGAAGCGTCTGTTTTGTTTGGCTGCGATTGCGGCCGCTTTGATGGGACAAAGTGCACTGGCCCAGGCTGATGGTGTTGAGTTTTCTGTAGGGCAGACGGGTGAGTCGACAATGACCTATCGCCTGGGTTTGCAGTTTGATTGGGACAAGAGCTGGTTGCAGAGCGACATGGGTCGTCTGACCGGTTACTGGAGCGGCGCCTACACCTACTGGGAAGGCGACAAATCCCAGAGCAACAACAGCCTGTCGTTCTCGCCAGTGCTGGTCTATGAGTTCTCGGGGCAGAACATTCGCCCTTACGTCGAGGCCGGTATCGGTGTCGCCGTGTTCTCCCACGCTGAAGTGGAAGGAAACAAGCTGGGCACCGCTTTCGCCTTTGAAGACCGTATCGGTTTCGGTCTGCGTTTCAACGGCGGCCATGAAGTCGGCATTCGCGCCACCCACTATTCCAACGCCGGTATCAAAGAGCCGAACGACGGCATAGAAAGTTACGCGATTCACTACACGATGCCGTTCTAAGGCAAGGCTATTCGCGAGCAAGCTCGCTCCCACACAGCCTGCACAGGTATTGCATGATTCTTGTGGGAGCGAGCTTGCTCGCGAAGGCGTCAGTCCTGAAACAACATGGGCGACTGATACACCGCAATCGCGGGCAAGCCCACTCCTACAGACTTGCGAAAGCGATCATCTATACGCCGTCGCAATCCCGCGTCGTTCGTTCATGCAGTCGTCCTCGCCCGTTTCGAATTCCCGGCAGATCAGCGGACGTTTCTCATAGATGGTGCACATCATGGTGTTGCGATCCAGCGCCGCGCACCAGCCGTCATCCAGGCGCAGCATGACCTCGCCACCCCAGTCGTCGGTGTCGATAAAGCGTTCAGGCACGCCGGTGTCGGTAATCAGCATCACTTCCAGCTGGCAGCAGCAGGCTGCGCAGGTCGAGCAACTGACCGCAGGCTCTGCAGTGGTTTCGTGTGGGATTTGAGTCAGCGGGATGTAGGAGTCGGTCATGGCCCGCAGTATGAGCCAATGTCGGTCATCCGTGTGGGTGGGCTGACCGACGATTGTCGGCAGCAAGCAGGAAGTTACCCGCCAGACGCTGCAACAGTGGGAAGACGACGGCCCATATCACAGCCAGCAACAGCATGCTTGGCCACAGCCCCAGTGGCAGGTGCACCCCGGCCAGCTTCGAGCCCGCGTAATACGACATCGGCCCGCCGATGGCCCCCAACAGGCTCGCGCGCCACCAGGGGCGGGCGGTCCAGGCCAGGCAATGGTTAAGTGTGGTGCCCAGCAAGGGCCACAACACCATCAGCCATAACGGGATCAACGGACCACTGCTGTCGAAACCAAACAACCCGAGCATGATCAGAACGCTGTCCAGCAAGGTGCCCAGCGCCATGACCCAGACCAGCAGCCAGCCTTCGGCGGCCCACGAACTTATCCACAGCAGATGCAACACCAGTATCCCCACGGGGATCAGCAACCAGTAGCTGCTGCCGCCCAGCACGCAGGCGAACCAGCCGATCTGGAACAGCGCGGCGTTGGCGATCTGCTTAAGCATCGAAGCGGCCGAGCAAGGGTTCTGGCACCGCCGAGGGTTTGGCCAGCAGCAACTGGGCAGTGCCAATGGTGCGCTCCAGGAAGCCGCCCTCGCAGTAGCACAGGTAAAACTCCCACAGGCGCAGGAAATAATCGTCGTAGCCCAGCTCCATCAGGTAGCCATGGGAGTGACGGAAGTTGTCGTGCCACAGGCGCAAGGTGCGCGCGTAATGCAGGCCGAAGTCTTCCATGTGCAGCAGGTTCATGTCGGTGTCACTGCCGACGATTTCCAGCATCTTGTGCACCGAAGGCAACGCACCACCTGGGAAGATGTAGCGCTGGATGAAGTCCACGTTGCGCTTGGCCTGCTCATAGCGTTGTTCGCGAATGGTGATGGCTTGCAGCAACATCAGGCCATTGCTTTTGAGCAGGTGCGCACACTGTTTGAAGTAGGTGGGCAGAAAATGATGGCCCACCGCTTCGATCATTTCGATGGACACCAGCTTGTCGTACTCGCCGGTGAGGTCGCGGTAGTCCTTGAGCAGCAGGGTGATCTGGTCTTGCAGGCCCAACGCCGCGATACGCTGCTCGGTGTAGGCGAATTGCTCTTTGGACAGGGTGGTCGTGGTGACCTTGCAGCCGTAGTGCTGCGCGGCATAGATCGCCATGCTGCCCCAGCCGGTACCAATTTCCAGCAGGTGATCGTCGGGTTTGAGCGCCAGTTTCTGGCAGATGCGCTCCAGCTTGTTCAGTTGCGCCTGTTCGAGGGTGTCGTCGGCGCTCAGAAACTGGGCAGCGGAGTACATCATGGTCGGATCGAGAAACTGTTCGAACAGCTCGTTACCCAGGTCGTAGTGGGCGGCGATGTTTTTCTGCGAGCCCTCGCGAGTATTGCGGTTGAGCCAGTGCAAGGCATAGGTCAAGGGGCGGGTGAGTTGCGCCAGGCCGCCTTCCATGGAGTCGAGCACGTCCATGTTGCTGACGAACACCCGAATCACGGCGGTCAGATCCGGTGATGTCCAGTAACCATGAATGAACGCCTCGCCTGCGCCGATGGAGCCGCTGCTGGCGACCATGCCCCAGGTGGCAGAGTCGAGGATATGAAGCTCGCCTTGCAGCACCGCCCCTGCCTTGCCGAACACTTTGCGTTCGTCACCTTCGATGACCACCAACTGTCCGTGCTGCAGGCGCGCCAGCTGGCGCATCACGCCCCGGCGCAGGATGTTCGCCGTCAGGCTGTTGGTGCCCAGATTGGCCGCAAAACTGCTGCTACTGCTTTTCATGGCGCTTTTCCTTCACTTGCACGGCGGCGGTCTGGTAGGCGCCTTCGGCAGCCTGATGAGAAAAAATCGGTACGCGCTTGATCAGCAAACGCAGCGCCTGCCAGTAAATGGCCAGGCAGGTCTTGGCGGTCATCCAGGGATAAGCCAGCAAATAGCGGTGAAGTGCATTGCGGCTTAGCGCCTGGCGCTGGAGATTCAGGGTGGCATCGAACATTTTCAGCTCGCCTTGCCAGTCCGACATGTGCACGCCCAGGCGCTCTGCTGGTGGGCTGAAACTCATGCGGTATTCCAGATCCCGGGGCAGGAACGGCGATACGTGAAAGGCCTTGGCCACGGCGAAATGCTGATGGCCGTCGCCTTTGCCTTCGGCGGGCAACACGTAGTGGTAGTGCTCACGCCAGGGGGTGTTGGTGACTTCGCACACAATCGCCGCCAGCGAGCCATCGCGTTCGTGACAGTAGAAGAAACTCACCGGGTTGAACGCCAGGCCCCAACTGCGGGCTTGGGTCAGCAGGCAGATCTTGCCTTGCGGGGTATGGCCCAGGGCTTGCCCCACCAATTCGCGCACGGCATCGGTCAAGGTGATGCCCCGCGCCGTGTAGCTGTGCAGGTAGTCGGTTTCGCGAAACGAAAACGGCGCAATGCGGCTGCTTCCTGCCAGGGGCGAGAGGCTGAGCACGGCTTCCCTTTCTTCCAGGTCCAGGTACAACAGGCCAATTCGATACCGAAAGTCGTGGGCTTTCGGTGCAAAACGTCGATGGGCGATCCACCCGCTGTACAGGGCGCTGTTCACAGGGATTCCCCAAACGCCTGCGCCACTCTCAGCCCGCTGACCACACCATCCTCATGAAAGCCGTTGGCCCAGTAGGCGCCGCAATAATAGGTGTGCTGTGGGCCATGCAATTCGTTCCAGCGTGCCTGGGCCGCAACGGCGGCGAGGCTGTATTGCGGGTGGGCGTAGCGGTAGCGGGACAGGATCTTGTCCGGATCGATGGCGGCCGTCTGGTTCAGGCTGACGCAGAAGGTGGTGTCGCTGTCGATGCCTTGCAGGATGTTCATGTCGTAGGTGACGGCCGCTAACTCCTGGCTGTTGTTGCCCAGGCGGTAATTCCAGCTGGCCCAGGCCAGCGGACGTTCGGGCAGCAGGCGGGTGTCGGTGTGCAGCACGACGTCGTTATCGGCGTAGGGCAGGGCACCGAGGATTTCATGTTCCGTCAGGCTGGGCTGCGCCAGCAGTTTCAGGGCTTGGTCACTGTGGCAGGCGAACACCACTTTATCGAAGCGCTCGTTGCCCGCCGCACTGTGGACCGTGACGCCGTTTTCATCCCGTTCGACGCTGTTCACCGCACACCCCAGGCGGATGCGGTCGCGAAAGGCGGCGGTCAGCGGCTCGATGTAACTGCGCGAGCCGCCCTCGATCACACACCATTGCGGCCGGTTGCTGACGGATAGCAAGCCGTGGTTCTTGAAGAAACGCACGAAGAACTGCAAAGGAAACGCCAGCATGTCAGCCAGTGACATCGACCAGATCGCAGCGCCCATGGGCACGATGTAGTGCTCGGTGAACCGCTGGCCGTAGCCGCCGATTTTCAGGTACGTGCCCAGGGTGGTCTGTGGTGCGATGCGCTGGCTTTCCAGGTCCTCCATGGCTTCGCGGTTGAAACGCAGGATGTCACGCAGCATGCCCCAGAAGGTTGGCGAGAACAGGTTGCTGCGTTGGGCGAACAGGCTGTTGAGGTTGTTGCCGTTGTACTCGGTCCGGGTTTGTGGATCGCAGACCGAAAAGCTCATCTCGGTGGGTTTGAAGCTGACGTCCAGCTGTTTGAGCAGGGCGATGAAATTGGGGTAGGTCCAGTCGTTGAAGACGATGAAGCCGGTATCGATCGCATAGGCGCGGCCGTTGACGCTGACATCAACGGTGTGGGTATGGCCGCCCACCCAGTCCGCCGCTTCGTACACCGTGATGTCGTGGTTGCGGTTGAGCAGGTAGGCGGCGGTCAAGCCCGAGATGCCGGTGCCGATGATGGCGACTTTCATCGAATGTCCTTGTGCGCGCCCAAGGCGCTGGCGGTTTGCGGGGTCGATGGACGGACCATGCGTCGAGTCAGTGCCAGTTGAATCCGCGTCGGTAAAAGGGCCACCAGCTTCATGGTGATGACGAACGCCGCCGGGAAGGAAATCTCCATGGGCCTGCGCGAACGCTGCAAGCGTTCGGCGATGTAGCGCGCGGCTTTTGCCACGGGCCAGCGCATGGGCATCGGGAAATCATTGGCGGCGGTCAGGGGCGTATCGACGAACCCCGGGCTGACCACGGTGACGTCGATATTTTCCTGGGCCAGGTCGATACGCAGGGATTCGAACATGTAGCGCACGCCGGCTTTCGAGGCGCCGTAGGCTTCTGCGCGGGTCAGCGCCAGGAAGGCGATGGCGCTGGCGACACCCACCAGGTGCGGCCGTTTACCCAGGCGAAGCAGCGGCAATGCCTCCATGATGCAGTAGCACGTGGCGAGCAGGTTGGTGCGAACCACGCGTTCCACCAGCTTGGCGTCGAAGTTGCGCACATCGATGTATTCGCAGGTGCCCGCGTTCAGAATCACTGTATCCAGAGCCCCCCAGACCTGGGCGATACGGTCGCCAATGGCCTTGACCTGCTCGCCATCGGTGATATCGCCAGGGGCCAGCAATACCTGGTTCGGATAACGCTCATCCAATGCTTCCAGCGGCCCCAGCGTGCGGGCCGTCAGCGCCACACGTTCACCTGCTTCGAGCAGTTTTTCCGCGAGGGCCAGACCAATGCCACTGCTGGCGCCGGTCAGCCAGATCCTTCTAGCGTTCTGGTTCATCATCCAAGCCTCTTCTTGAGCCACGCGATCACCCGTCCCATGACGGGCAAATGTTCATAAAGCATCGCGCCTGCATCGAAGTAGTCGCGGTGCTGGTAAACCTTTTCGTTCCACAACAGATGCGAACAGCCGTCCACACGGATCAGGCTGCCCTTGGCCAGCCGAGGGTGGGAAAAACTCATGGTCCAGCGCAGGTAACCCTTGCCTTCGCGGACCTCGTCGAAGGCATGGAAATCAAAGCGCAGCCCATTGACGTTGGCGTACAGCTCGGAGAAATAGCGTTGTACCTCTACCAGCCCGTGCACTTGGTGCAGGGGGTCTGTAAAGACCACGTCATCGCTGTACAGCTCGCCGAGCCGGTCCAGTGAATCTTTGTCCAGCGCAGCGAAGCTCTGGGCAAAGCTGCGCAGGAAATCACTCATGGCTCAGCTCCGCCGTTTGCCGGTGGGGCAGGGACTTGAAGGCTGCGAGGGCGCGCTCCCGGCTTTTGGCCAGGTCCACGATGGGGCGCGGATAATCGGCCACGCCAAACAGGCCGCCCATGGCAGCGGGGTTATGGACTTCCTTTTTGTTCAGTCCGGCCAGTTCCGGCAGCCAGTGCTTGATGAAGCGGCCGTCAGCGTCGAATTTTTCCGACTGGCTCAGGGGGTTGAAAATGCGGAAATAAGGCGACGAATCCGTACCGGTGGATGAGCTCCACTGCCAGCCACCGTTGTTGGCTGCCAAGTCGCCATCGATCAGGTGCTGCATGAAGAAACGCTCGCCCTCACGCCAGTCGATCAACAGGTTCTTGGTCAGGAACATGGCCACGACCATGCGCAGGCGGTTGTGCATCCAGCCGGTCTCCAGCAACTGGCGCATAGCGGCATCGATGATGGGCAGACCGGTGCGTGCCTCTTTCCAGGCGGCCAGGTCGGCGGGCGCGTTGCGCCACTTCACGGCTTCGGTTTCCGGGCGGAACGCGCGATGGCGTGATACCCGTGGGTAGCCCACCAGAATATGTTTGTAGAACTCACGCCACAGCAGCTCGTTTATCCAGGTCACGGCACCCACGTCGCCGGTTTCGAATTCGCCGCTGTTGTTGCGCAACGCGGCATGCAGGCATTGGCGCGGGGAAATCACCCCTGCTGCCAGGTAAGCCGAAAGCTGGCTGGTGCCGGGTTTGGCGGGTAGGTCGCGCTCGTCCTTGTAGAAGCTGATCTGTTCGTCGGCGAAATCCTTCAAACGACGATGGGCTTCGTCTTCCCCGGCTGGCCACAGGTCGCGCAGGGTTTGTGAAGGCGTCGGGAACCCGTTTACCTGTTCAGGGATGGCGTCACTTGCAATATCCAGCGCTGCCTGCGGTTTGGGCAGATGCACCACAGGCGGTATGGATTGATGCAGGCGGGCATAACAGACTTTGCGGAACTGGCTGAAGACCTGGAAATAGTTGCCGGTGCGGGTCAGTACGCTGCCGGGCTTGAAAAACAGCTGATCCAGGTGGCCATGAAACTGGATGTCCGCACCCTGCAGAGCGGCTTGCACGGCACGGTCACGGTTGGTCTCGTTGATGCCGTACTCGTCGTTGACATGCAGGTGCTTGATCCCTTGTTGCTGACACACCTCAAGCAGCACCTCTGGCGCCTTGCTCCAGGTATCGGCCTCACGAATCAACAGCGGTACGTTCAGTTCGCCCAGGGCCTGTTTGAGCTCGACAAGGTTGCGCAGCCAGAAATCCACCTTGCAGGCGGCGTCGTCATGTTGCTGCCACTGTGCCGGGCTGACCAGGTAGATAGCCACGGTCGGACCCTGCTGCATGGCGGCGGTCAGAGCGGTGTTGTCGTGAATGCGCAAGTCGGTGCGCAGCCATATCAGTTGCATGGTCATTCCTTAGATGAGCCCGAGCCGATGCAGCTCGACCTGGGCAGTCAATGGATCTTCGGCCAGGGTCAATCCGTCGATCTCAGAGGTACATACGGATAGCTCGGTGAAATGGATGCACACCGTTGATCCACTCAGTAATTTTGGGCAGGCGATGTTGCTCAGCAGGCGGGGCAACTGGTTCAGGTTCAGTGCCTTGTTCGAATACAGCAGCACGCCACGGGCCTTGAGGTATTCCACCGCCATTGCCAGCTCGCCCACCGGCAGTGGCCAGTCGAAGACTTCAACCGGGCAGTCAGCGCTGCTTGCCAGCCAGGCGGTCAACCAGAGGTGAGGTTCCAGGGGCAGGTCGGAGTGATTGACCAGCAGCAGCGGTGCGCCGCTCAGTTGGCGATTGTTGTGGTAGATCCGCGCGCCCAGCTTGCTGCGCAACCACGAATAGAAGAAAACCCGTTCCAGTTGCGCGCCGAACTGGCCTTGCCAGCGATGTTCGAGTTCAGCCAGCAGCGGCAACAGCAGTTGTTCACAGAGAGTACGTGGCGGGTAGAGCGACATCGCCTGGTTGAAGGTTTCATCCACCTTGCGTTCTGCCAGTTCGCCGATGGCGTGTAGCAAGCTCTGGCGAAGTGCGTCCCAGTCATTGGTCGGGTTTTGGGTGGCGGGTTGGTGGGTGTCGATCAGGTGCTTGACCTGGCTGACCGAAACGCCGCGATTGAGCCAGGTCAGGATTTTCATCACCCGCTGTACGTGTTCTTCCGAATACAGGCGGTGCCCTTTGGGCGTGCGGTGCGGCACGATCAAGCCGTAGCGACGTTCCCAGGCGCGCAAGGTCACGGCATTCACGCCGGTCTGCCGTGCCACCTCACGGATCGGAATCCAGCCTTGTTCAAGGGCTAGCGCGTAGGCGTCCGGCTCGTTGGCAAGCTCGGTGTGGCTTGTTTTGCTCATGGGCTAGATCGCATTTCGCAGGCTGAGGTTTTCCGGATGCGGCTGCAGGTAGACCTGCAATGCCACATACGGATCCGGGTGTTGACGGAAGTGGTGCTTGAGCAGGGTCAGCGGTACTACCAGAGGCACGATGCCCTGGTGGTATTGGGTGATGAGCTGCTGGATTTCCTGTTTGTCTGCGGCGCTGATGGTTTGCTTGAGGTAGCCGGTCAGATGCTGAAGAACGTTGGTGTGGGTGCGGCGGGTGGCGCATTTTTTCAGCGCCGCCATCAGCTCGCTGAAGTAGCGAGGGGCGATTTCGTGTGGATCGGTCCTGCCCATGCTGCCCAACAGATTGCCAAGGGCCCGATATTGCGCGGGGTCGGTGGCCATCAGTTGATACTTGTAGCGCGAGTGGAATTCGGTCAGCGCACGCCGGGTGACGCCACCCTCTAGCAGGTTCTGCCAGGCGGCATAGGCGAACACGCGGGTGATGAAGTTTTCCCGCAGCACCGGGTCGTTCAGACGCCCGTCTTCTTCGACCGGCAAATCGGGATGGCGCGCGCAAAAGGCCTGGGCGTAGATGCCACGGCCACCGACATCGCCGGGCATGCCGTTGTCGCCGTACACCTTGACCCGCTCCAGGCCGCAGGACGGGGACTTCTGCATGAAGATGTAGCCGCAGACATCACCCAGCTCGGTGGCCATGTGGTTGCCGTAATCGGCCAGTGCCTGGGTGACGTTCAGGTCATGGTGCACGGTGCCGATGGCTTGCGGGTTTGCCGGGTCGCCCACCAGCCGAATCGCTTCGCGGGGGATGCCCATGCCGATGGCAACTTCCGGGCAGGCGGGGATGAAGTCGAAATATTCGTTCAGGGCCCGGGTACACAGGTGGGATTCTTTGTGGCCACCGTTAAACCGTACTTCGACGCCCATGAGACAAGCGCTGATTCCCAGTTTCGGTTTACGGGTTGCTGGCAGGGCAGTCATGACAAAACCTCTGATCGCGACTTGTACAGTTTGGAAATTCTGTACAACTTCGGTTCATCATAGGTTTGGTCTTGTACAAGTCAAATTATTTGTACAGGTATTGTGGGAGATTTCTCCCCGTCTCGCGCGGCAAGCGGTGATTCTGTTGGCGCGAGGCTTGCTGCCAAACATAGAATCTCCCACAGGGTTGCAGAGCAGATCTACTTCCAGCCCATCCGCCACGACTCATCGTTTTGCAGCACCTGCCAGGGCAGGCGTTCGCTGCGCTGAGTCAGCACGGCCTGCAGCTCGATTTCCAGCACAGTGCCTTCCTCGTCGCGAAACAGTTCGGTGACAAGAAAGTGCTTTTCACGGTTCACAGGCGTCGCTGCCGTCCATTTGGACAGCAGCAGTTTGCGTGGGTTGAGCTGGTTCATTTCAGGTGCTCGAGCAGGCGCCGTGCGGCTTCCTGGCCGCTGAGCCATGCGCCTTCGACCCGGCCTGACAGGCACCAGTCGCCACAGACGTAGATCCCCAGGTCCGGGTCCGACAGGGCTCCCCATTCGTGGGCACCTGCTGGCCGTGCGTACAGCCAGCGGTGGGCCAGGGTAAAAGCGGGGGCGGGCATGGCGCAGCCGATCAGTTCGGCGAACGCCCCGTGCAGATGCTCGATCACCGCTTCCTTGGGCATGTCCAGGTGTTGGCGGCTCCAGGCGCTGGAGGCGTGAAGCACCCAGGTGTCCCGTGTGGTGTCGCGTTGTGGCTTGCTGCGGTTGCGGGCAACCCAGTCCAGCGGGCTGTCTTGCACGAAGCAGCCTTCCAGCGGTGTTTGCAGCGGCGTGTCGAAGGCCAGGGCAACTGCCCAGGTCGGTTCCATTTTCACCCCGGCCACCACGCCCGCCAGTTTAGGGGCTGCGGCCAGCAGCGCAGTGGCCTGTGGCGCAGGTGTTGCAATGACCACCTGGCTGAACGGGCCATGGCTCTGACCGTCCGCGTCCTGCAGGCTCCAGTGCTCTTCACCGCGAAACACTTCGGTGATACGGCACGAGAACGTCACGGGGAGGTCCCCCAGCATGCTGCGGGTAATGGCGCTCATGCCGGGCTTGCCGACCCAGCGCACTTGCTCGTCGGGCGAGGGGCTCAGGCGGCCGTCATGGGAGTTGTAGAGCAAAGGTGTCCATTCGGCAGCGCAGCCCTTGGCTTGCCACTGTTGAACAGCATCGACAAAGCGGCGGTCGCGGGCGGTGAAGTATTGCGCGCCCATGTCCAGTGAGCCCGCATCGCTGCGCTTGCTGGACATTCTGCCGCCACTGCCGCGGCTTTTATCGAAAAGATGTACGGAGTGCCCGGCGGCGTGCAGTGCCTGGGCAGCTGACAGTCCGGCGATGCCGGTACCGATAATTGCGATAGGTACAGTCATAGGGGCCTCGTTACCTTATCTGCACAGACTACGCCGTAGTTAAAACCTGTACAATATCGTTTTTTGGTATAAGTTACTGCGTTCATCAAATCGTACGGCTCGATGGTGCAAGTCTGACGTTTGTCTGGCGCAACTCAACTGTCCGAACGGGTAGTGAAGTGACGCCAACGCCGGGGGTGGCCTATTGTTCAACAAGCGGTTCGTTGAATTTAAATGCCGTGCCCGTAAAAAATAGACTCACTTTTTACGCCGCACGCCACGTGAGGGAGGGAGTCATGCACATATTGCTGACCGGCGGTACTGGTCTGATAGGCCGCCACCTCTGCCGACACTGGCAGATGCAAGGACATCGACTCACTGTCTGGAGTCGCAGCCCGCAAAATGTCCCTCGTTTATGTGGCCCTGATGTCCAGGGCATCGCCCGGCTCGCGGACTTGGGGGCACAGCCTGTGGACGCCGTGATCAACCTCGCTGGTGCGCCGATTGCCGACCGACCCTGGACCCGCAAACGCAAGGCGTTGCTCTGGGACAGCCGCATCAACCTCACCGAGCAGTTGCTGGCCTGGCTTGAACAGCGCGAGCACAAACCCCGGGTGCTGATCTCCGGTTCTGCGGTGGGCTGGTATGGCGACGGCGGCGAGCGTGAGCTGGATGAGTCGTCGCAACCGGTCAGTGAAGATTTCGCCAGCCGGTTGTGCGGCGCCTGGGAAGAAACGGCGCAGCGCGCACAGGCGATGGGTATTCGTGTGGTGCTGGTGCGGACCGGCCTGGTGCTGGCGGCGGAGGGCGGCTTTCTGCACAGGTTGCTGCTGCCATTCAAACTGGGGCTTGGCGGGCCTATCGGCAATGGCCGGCAATGGATGCCCTGGATTCACCTGCAAGACCAAATCGCCGCGATTGATTTTCTGTTGAGCCGTAATGACGCGCAGGGTCCCTATAATGCCTGCGCGCCATCACCTGAGCGCAACCGTGATTTCGCCAAAACCCTGGCGAGTGTGCTGCACCGCCCGGCCTTCATGCCGCTGCCCGCGCCTGCGTTGCGGCTGTTGTTGGGCGAGCTGTCGGTGCTGTTGCTCGGTGGTCAGCGCGCGCGACCGACTCGACTCGAAGCGGCAGGGTTCACCTACCGATATACCGATCTGCACGCGGCCCTGGATGATTTGCTGGGCCGCCACTGAAATAGGATGTTGCATGACCGATCACGCGCTGTTGCTGGTTAACCTGGGGTCGCCAGCCTCTACCGAAGTGGCGGATGTCCGTCGTTATCTCAACCAGTTCCTGATGGACCCTTACGTCATTGACGTGCCGTGGCCACTGCGGCGCCTGATCGTTTCGCTGATCCTGATCAAGCGTCCGGAACAGTCGGCCCATGCCTATGCCTCGATCTGGTGGGATGAAGGCTCGCCGCTTGTGGTATTGAGCAAGCGCCTGCAGCAGGCCATGGTCAAGGAGTGGAAGCACGGCCCGGTGGAGTTGGCGATGCGCTATGGCGAACCGTCGATTGAAACCGTGCTGACGCGACTTGCCCAGCAGGGTATCCAGAAGGTCACTTTGGCGCCGTTGTACCCGCAGTTTGCCGACAGCACCGTGACCACGGTGATCGAGGAGGCCAAGCGGGTGGTGAAGGCAAAAAAACTGAAGGTGCAGTTTTCAGTCCTGCAGCCGTTTTTCGATCAGCCGGAATACCTGGACGCCCTGGTAGAAAACGCCCGGCCGCACTTGCAGCAGGAACACGATCACCTGTTGTTGAGCTTCCACGGGCTGCCGGAGCGGCATCTGACCAAGCTCGACCCCACCGGCAGCCATTGCTTCAAGAATGCCGATTGCTGCCAGAACGCCTCACCCCAGGTGCTTGCTACCTGTTATCGCGCGCAATGCATGCATGCTGCGGCGCAGTTCGCCAAGCGTCTGGGGCTGGCGGATGGTAAGTGGTCGGTGTCGTTCCAGTCGCGACTGGGGCGTGCCAAGTGGATCGAGCCTTACACAGAAGCGCGTCTGGCTGAGCTGGCAGGGCAGGGCGTGAAGAAGATTCTGGTGATGTGCCCGGCGTTCGTGGCTGACTGCATCGAGACCCTGGAGGAGATCGGCGATCGCGGTCGCGAGCAGTTCCGGGAGGCGGGTGGCGATGACCTGGTGCTGGTGCCGTGCCTGAACGACGACCCGAACTGGGCAGCGGCGCTGAACACGTTGTGTGAGCGGGCGCCGGTGATGTTGTGATGTTGTGATGTACGAACCTGTGGGAGCGAATTCATTCGCGATGCGGTGTGCCAGTCACCAGAGATGTTGAATGTGCCGGCCTTTCGCGAATAAATTCGCTCCCACAGGTTTTGTAGCTTTTCAGCTCAAGGCAACTGATCATCCAGGTGCTTGTTCTTCCAGCTGTCGTTGCCCGGCAGCAGCAGGTTCAGCAGGATGGCGGTCACGGCGCACAGGGCAATGCCCTTGAGGCCGAAGTCGTCCGGGCCTGTGCCGGTGCCGATTAGCACGCCACCAATACCGAATACCAGCGTCACCGAAACGATTACGAGGTTGCGGGCTTCGGCCAGGTCGATCTTGTGACGAATCAGTGTGTTCATCCCCACCGCAGCAATCGAGCCGAACAACAGGCATAGAATCCCGCCCATTACCGGCACCGGGATACTCTGCAGCAGCGCGCCGAATTTACCGATGAACGCCAGGCTGATGGCGAAAATCGCCGCCCAGGTCATGATTTTCGGGTTGTAGTTCTTGGTCAGCATCACCGCACCCGTCACTTCCGCATAGGTGGTGTTGGGTGGTCCGCCGAACAGGCCGGCCGCCGTGGTGGCGATGCCGTCACCCAGCAGTGTGCGATGCAGGCCGGGTTTCTTCAGGTAGTCACGCCCGGTCACACTGCCGACGGCAATCACACCACCGATGTGTTCGATGGCCGGAGCCAGCGCCACGGGTACGATGAACAGAATCGCCTGCCAGTTGAATTCCGGTGCCGTGAAGTGCGGCAGGGCCAGCCATGGCGCTGCTGCGATCTTCGCGGTATCGACCACGCCGAAGTAGAACGACAGGGCAAAGCCCACCAGCACGCCGGAGATGATCGGCACCAGACGGAAAATCCCTTTGCCGAAGACCGCCACGATCAGTGTGGTCAGCAATGCCGGCATCGAGATCCACATGGCGTCGTGATAGGGAATCAGCTCTGCGCCATCACCGGCTTTACCCATCGCCATGTTGGCGGCAATCGGCGCCATCGCCAGACCGATGGAAATGATCACCGGCCCGATGACAACGGGTGGCAGCAGGCGGTCGATGAAACCGGTGCCCTTGATCTTCACCGCCAGCCCGAGAAAGGTGTAGACGAAGCCCGCCGCCATCACGCCGCCCATGGTCGCCGCCAGGCCGAACTGGCCCTTGGCGAGAATGATCGGGGTAATGAAGGCAAAGCTCGAGGCCAGGAACACCGGCACCTGACGCCCGGTCACAACCTGGAACAACAGCGTGCCAAGGCCTGCCGTGAACAATGCAACGTTGGGATCGAGCCCTGTGATCAGTGGCATCAGCACCAGCGCGCCGAAGGCCACGAACAGCATTTGCGCACCGGAAAGGACCGTACGCCACAGTGGATCGTTGAACTCGTCCTGCTTCATTACGCGTCCTTCTGCTTGGTGCCGAAAATCTTGTCACCAGCATCGCCCAGGCCCGGGATGATGTAGCCGTGTTCGTTGAGGCGCTGATCAATGGAGGCGGTATAGATCACCACGTCCGGGTGGGCGTTCTCCACCGCCGCGATGCCTTCGGGGGCTGCAACCAGCACCATGGCGCGGATTTCCTTGCAGCCGGCTTTTTTCAGCAGGTCGATAGCCGCAACCATGGAGCTGCCAGTGGCCAGCATCGGGTCGATGATCATCGCCAGGCGCTCGTTGATCTCGGGCACCAGCTTTTCCAGATAGGTGTGCGCTTGCAAAGTCTCTTCGTTGCGGGCCAGGCCCACGGCGCTGACCTTGGCGCCGGGAATCAGGCTGAGCACGCCGTCGAGCATGCCGATACCGGCGCGCAGGATCGGCACCACGGTGATCTTCTTGCCAGCGATTTTCTCGACCTGAACCGTACCGGCCCAGCCTTGAATCTCGTAGCTTTCCAGTGGCAGGTCTTTGGTGGCTTCATAGGTGAGCAGGGCGCCGACTTCTTGAGCCAGCTCACGGAAATTCTTGGTGCTGATGTCAGCCCGGCGCATCAGGCCGAGTTTATGGCGGATCAGCGGATGGCGGATCTCGAGGGTTGGCATAAAGAAAGGCTCCGGCGGGGCAAAAAAACGGCCTAGATTAATCTATTCAGCGGGTACTGTCTTACGGCATGAGTTGATACCGTCTTACGGCATCCGAAACGTTAGTCCAGAAATGCTTGCCCTGACCGGAGCGGATGCGTACCTTTGCCCGCTTTTCATACACTGCCCACCTTGGAGAGCGTCATGTCCGCTGATCTCGAGCATATCCGTCAAATCATGCGCGAGGCCGACTGCCTGTACACAGAGGCTGAGGTCGAGGCTGCCATCGTCCGCGTTGGCGCGCAGATCACCGCTGAACTGGCCGAACGTAATCCCGTGGTGTTCTGCGTGATGAACGGTGGCCTTATTTTCTCCGGCAAGCTGCTGACCCACCTGAAATTCCCGCTGGAAGCGTCTTACCTGCATGCAACGCGCTATCGCAACGAGACCAGCGGCGGCGATCTGTTCTGGAAAGCCAAGCCGGAAGTGTCGTTCATTGACCGTGATGTGCTGATCATCGATGACATCCTGGACGAAGGCCACACCCTCGGCGCGATCATCGATTTCTGCAAACACGCTGGCGCCCGCGCGGTGCACACCGCCGTGCTGATCGACAAGGACCACGACCGCAAGGCCCGTCCGGACCTGAAAGCCGATTACGTCGGCCTGCCGTGCATTGACCGCTACATCTTCGGTTACGGCATGGACTACAAAGGCTACTGGCGCAACGCAGCCGGGATCTATGCCGTCAAAGGCATGTGATTACGGCTTGTGTAGGAACTGTTGGAGCGAGGCTTGCCCGCGAAGAGGCCGGTATGGGCAATGAGTATCTGTAAGCCTGAGCCATCGTATTCGTGGGCAAGCCTCGCTCCAACCGATTGCCCTCAAGCATCCAATCGCCCACAAAAGTCAGGCGATGCTAAAGTGCCCGTTAGTTCTTACGGGAAGTCGAGATGAATCCAGTGATCCGTAGCGCCGCGATCTTGATGTTGCTCTCTGGCCTGACGCTGGCCGCAGGGCAGGTCGCTGCTGAACCGATGCATGCGCAGTATCTGCCGCCCGATGATTTGTCGTTGCGCGAAGGCGAGCCTGAGCAGCAGCAACTGCTGCTGGTCACCGAGTATTCGGTGGTGATCGGCAACCAGCGGCAGTCCAGCCAGCAGCCCATCCCGATTACGTCCCCGTTGTTGCTGCGCCTCAAGGGCAAGCCGCTGAACAAGGGCGCGACCATTGGCGAAGTGCTGATCCATTTCGATGCGGAAAGCAAAAGCCTGAAAAAGCCGTCTTATGACGAGCCGACCCGCACACTGAACCTGTATTACCCGGTGGCTCAGTACCGCGTGCTGGTGGATTTGCTGCGCAACGAAAAGGTCTATTGCCAGTTCCTCAGCTACGCCAACGGCCATGTCTGGGCGGACCTGCACACCACCGCAGTAAAGGCGCGTTGAGCCTTTAGCCGGGCGGGGGGTAAACTGCGCGTCCGTGAAAATGTCCGCGAGTCAGTTGGAGTCAGCAATGCGTAAAGATAAGAAGCAGTTGATTGGTGATGAGATCGGCGATGCGCAGGTCAAGTTGTTCCTCGACTTCGAACCGGTCGATGCCACTTCACCGTCCCTGCACAAGCTGATCAAGGCGTACCGTGGCCTGCGGATCAATGATTTCGAGCGTTTCCTGGTGTTTTTCCTGGAGGCCGGTTACGACCTGGATGGCAAGGATGAGCATGGCCAGACCTTCGTCGACCTTATCAAGGACCAGCGCAACGCCGAGGACTATATCGAACTGGTCGACAAGGCCCGCACGGTATAAGCGCGACGCAAAAAAAAACGCCCCGAGGGGCGTTTTTTATTGGCTGACGTCAAGCGATGCTTTCGGTCTCGCTGCTTTTTTCGACCAGTTCCAGGCTCTCGTTGTTGTGGTCACTGATGCGCTGGTACAGCTGCGCATTGGTTTCCAGTTCCTTTTCCCGAGCCGGGAAGATTTCGGCCAGCTTGGCAGCCCATTCGCCACGGGCTTTTTCCGGGAAGCAGCGCTCGATCAGTTCCAGCATGATCGATACGGTTACCGATGCACCTGGCGAAGCGCCAAGCAGTGCAGCCAGCGAGCCGTCTTTCGCGGAAACCAGTTCGGTGCCGAACTGCAGCACGCCGCCTTTTTTCGCGTCTTTCTTGATGATCTGCACACGCTGACCAGCCACTTCCAGACGCCAGTCTTCGGCCTTGGCCTGTGGATAGAAACGGCGCAGGGACTCCAGGCGCTGCTCCATCGACTGCATCACTTCGCTGATCAGGTACTTGGTCAGGTCCATGTTGTCGCGGGCCACGGCCAGCATCGGACCGATATTCGCGGCGCGAACCGACAGCGGCAGGTCCATCAACGAGCCATGCTTGAGGAACTTGGTGGTGAAACCGGCATACGGCCCGAACAGCAGGGACGTCTTGCCATCGACCACGCGGGTATCCAGGTGCGGCACTGACATCGGTGGCGAACCTACTGCAGCCTGGCTGTAGACCTTGGCCTGGTGGTGCTTGACCACTTCAGGGTTGTCGCAACGCAGCCACTGGCCACTGACGGGGAAGCCGCCAAAGCCTTTGCTTTCTTCGATGCCCGACATCTGCAGCAAGGGCAGCGCTGCGCCGCCTGCACCGAGGAACACGAACTTGGCGTCGATTTCACGGGTGCCGCCGCTGTTCACATCCTTGATGGTGACGCTCCAGCCGTCGCCCTTGCGGGTCAGGCCGGTCACGCGCTTGCTGTACTTGACCTTGGCATCCGGTGCGCTGGACAGGTGGCTGAGCAATTTGTTGGTCAGGTTACCGAAGTTGACGTCGGTCCCTTTCAGCACGCGGGTGGCTGCCAGGGGCTCGTCGTCACCGCGGCCTTGCATCATCAACGGCATCCACTCGGCCAGCTTGGCCCGGTCTTCGGTGTATTCCATGGCCGAAAACGCGTGGTGGGTGTGCATGGCCTCGAAGCGCTTCTTCAGGAATGACACGCCTTTTTCGTCGTGGACGAAGCTCAGGTGCGGCACCGGGCTGATGAAGGATTTCGAAGAGCCAAAGGTGCCTTTCTGCGTCAGATAGGCCCAAAACTGCTTCGATACTTCGAATTGGGTGTTGATATGGACGGCTTTCTTGATGTCGATGGAGCCATCGGCGGCCTGGGGCGTGTAATTGAGCTCACACAGCCCGGCGTGACCGGTACCGGCGTTGTTCCAGGGGTTGGAACTCTCTGCGGCACCCGAGTCCATCAGCTCAACGACTTCCAGCGACAGGCTGGGGTCGAGCTCTTTAAGCAGTACCGCGAGGGTGGCACTCATGATGCCCGCCCCGACCAGTACCACATCGACTGCTTCGTTATGCGCCATTAACGCGTCTCCAAAATCTGCAGCACCAAATTGACGGCATACGATCCCGAGGTCAGTTGCCAGGTGTTTGCGGGGCGTGATTCACGTTGTGCCCCAGGTAACCCCGGCCAGGATCGCCATGTCCGATTCTTCGCAATTTTTCGCATCTTCAGCGGACGCCACCAATCGGTCTTGAATTGAGCTCATCAGTGCAACATGAACGCATTTTCAAGCCCGTTCGGCCATTCGACTATCGTCAAGGCATCCGGTTGTGCAACCAAATCCGTAGTGGACAGGCTTCAGGCTCCGGTCATGGAGACTGCGTAGCAGCGGTCAATCCTGTTCAAGGGGGCTGGGTCAGACGCTAATGGTGCATTTCCAAACGCGTAACTATTCATTTGCTCGCCACACTCTTGTGAAGTAGTGAAAACCCGTTCTTTTCACGCTCTTTTGAAGACGTGAACCTCAAAAAAGGGCTGCCGCAATGGCAGCTCTGGCAGATCAGGCGAACACGTGTGTGACCTTGGGACAGAGCGGTTTGACACCGGACCGTCAGGCACACCGATCTGCACATGACCTGTGTGGGCGGCTCTCTGTGGGCGGTACGGAGGAGCTAATACAAGGCATTAGCGATGCTGCGAGGCCCGATCAGGAGACGTCCTTATAATCGGGGGGAGATTATAGCGATGAAACGTTGGAAATTGATCGTATTAACTGACTTTTATTAGCCGATGGGTCAGATAACCAGCAGATGACGCATGCTCGACAGTGCGGCACGCGGCGAGATCCGGGCGCTTGCAGGCAATGGCTGGTGCATCCAGCTCAGGCGGATTTCGTTGATTTCGACCCAGTTGTGGTCGGCCGGAGGCTGAGTGCACTCCTTGAAGGCACGGCACACGCCCGTGGAGTCCAGCAGGGCATACTGGCGGCATTTGGGTTGCAGGCTGAATAACGACCAGAAAAAATCCATGTTCGGACTCCCGTTGAGTGGCTCCTGTGGTATCTGGAGCAAAGCTTGCCGTAGTGACATGACATGGCAATGACATCCCTGTGACCGGGCTGTTGCTACGCTTTAGCGGGCTGATTTTTAAGCTGTGAGGCAGAGTGCTACGCCGCTATACTGCCGGTCATTCAGTGTTTGCCCCGTGGAGAGATAAGCATGCTGCGTCGCCTTGTGTTCGGTTTGCTTGCTGTAAGCAGTTTGACGTTGGTCGGCTGTGCCCACAGCCCTCAACAACTCAGTCCTGAGCCCAGGCTGACGACCCAGCCCATCGCTGTGGGTCATGGTCAGCCTGTTGTGGTTCGCGTCGTCGATGGCCGTCCATCCCCAACCTTGGGTACCCGTGGCGGTCTGTACCCTGAAACCAGTGCCATCAGTGTGAGCAGTGCCGAGCTGCTGCCAAAGCTGCAGGCCCAGGCTGAAGCTGCGGTGCGCCTGCTGGGCTTCACCCCAAGTAACGGCGGTGGCGGTCCAACCCTGACCCTGACGCTGGCTGACCTCAAGTACCAGTCGCCAAAAGAAGGCTTGTACGTGACGGAGGCAACCATCGCGTCTACGTTCCGTGCTGATGTGCAGAACAATGGCCGTACTTACAGCGGTCGCTATGCCGCTTCCCTGGACCAACGCTTTGGCATGGCGCCGAACCAGGAAACCAACACCAAGCTGGTCAGCGACGTGTTGAGCGACGCCCTGAGTCGTGTATTCCAGGATCAGACCATCGGTCGTACGCTGCAGTAAAGCCGGTTGCGTTACAAAAAAGCCCGGCCCCTCTGAACAGGGGCCGGGCTTTTTTATGTCGCTGATGCAACGAAAAATCTACAGGATCGGGTTCGTTCCACAGGTCCGGCAGTGGTTCAAACCTCACGCCGCCTGCTGATAAAACCCCAGAAAGCTGAACCCGGTTTCCTGATCCAGGTCAGGCAGGTCGTTGTGCTGGTGGCCGCCGAGCGCGCAGTAGACCAGCCAGTGGCGGTCATGCACGTTGAACGACAAGGCGTCGACCAAGGCCTCTTGCTCATCGCTGGGTGTTATCAAATACAGCCGATCCTGGTTTTTGGCGTGCAGCATGTGTCGCTCCATTTTTCGCGGAGTAGCGTCGGGGAGCCATACAGTGGCCGGTTCAGGTTACGTTAAGGTGACGAGGGATAGATTGATTCGCAGATCAACCAGAATCTGCGGCGCCTCCCTGATCACGGCGCCATCGAGGCCCGCGATGACGCTATTTCAGCTGACCCCCGCAATGATCCTCAATATGTTCGCGCTGCTGACCGCAACGCCCGGTATCTGGCTGCTGCATGTCACCCGTCGGCGGGAACAGCGCGAAACCCAGCACCTGGCCACGCTGACCGAACAATCCCAGGTGGACGAACCCATGCACGTGATGAGCGTTCCGGCGTTGCGCCTGAATCGCCTGTGCTACCGCGTCGGTGGGGCTTTGTTGGGGTTGGCGCTGCTGGTTTCGTGGATCAGCACCAAGCTCTGATACCCGATCAGCAGCCACAAAAAACGGCGCCTGATGAGGCGCCGTTTTTGTGTGCGATCCAGCCCTAAAGCGGCAAGCCTGCCTTGACCCGATATTGATTGCGTACCGGCGTTGCGTATTGCAGTACCAGATACGGACGGTGTTCGGCCGGGCAGCCGTCGAGGCGGCGTTGCCATTCTTCCTGGGCCTTGGCCAGTTCCTCGGCCGGGAACACATCCGCAGCCGTCGGGACATTCAGCGCCGGGTCGGCATCTGCCCATAGCGCATAAGCCAGGTAATGGGCAGGGAACAGGCGATAGCCGCCCAGGATCTGGCGGTCCATCTCGATGGCCAGCTGTTTGGTGTCTTCGAACAGTTCGCTGACAGGCGCAGCGAAGTTCACGTGCACCCGGCCTTTATAGCCGGTGATGCCCAGCGCAATACTGACATCGTCCTCACCCGGTGCCTTGCTGTAGGTGCCAGTGGTTGCCCGGATGTACAGCTCCCGAGCCTTGGCGTGATCACAGGGGTCATATTCGTAGCTGATGGACACCGGCGTGAGGTTCAGGGAGCGGATCACTTCGTCGAAGGGTTCGTCCTTGCGGCTCATGTGGAACATCTTGAGGATCGCCGACTCGGTACGATCATCACCGTCTTTGGCGCGACCTTCGGCCTGGGCGATCCAGATCGACTGGCAATCGTTGCGCACCGAGTGGTTGATGTAGGCAGACAACAGCTGGTAGGCCGCCATCTTTTCCTTACGGCCACTGATGGAACGGTGCACGATGAAGCTCTTGTTAAGGCGCATCAGGTCGCTGACGAAGGGTTTCTGCAGCAGGTTGTCGCCAATGGCGATGCGCGGTGTCGGTAACCCCGCGTGATACACCGCGTAATTGACGAAGGCGGGGTCCATCACGATGTCGCGGTGGTTGGCCAGAAAGACGTAGGCCACACCGGACTTGAACTGCTCGATGCCGGTGTAGGTCACACCGTCGGTGGCGCGCTCGATCGTGTGGTCGACGTAATATTCGATCTTGTCCTGCAGGGTCGCTACCGAGTCCACCATCGCGAATTGCTTACGCAGCTTGCTGGCAAGGATCGGGCGCAATAGCCAGCCGAAAGCGCCAGCCAGACGCGGGAAGCGGAATTGGGTAAGGATGGAGAGAAACGCTTTGTCGCCAAGCAAGCGTGCTAATACGGCGGGTACTTCGGCGTCGTTGTAAGGTCGGATGGCATCAAATTCGCCCATCATGCTCTCTTGTTGGAAAAGGCTAGTGTAAAGATAGGCCGGGTCTGAAAATGACGTCCAGACGCAGTAATTAAGAGTGTCGGCCTGCAAATAGAGGCCGATTATACGCATAAGTCATCCCGGAGACCGCGATGCAGGAATTACAGAGCTACGACTGCCCCTATTGTGGCGAACCGGTGGAGGCCGTACTGGATCTTTCAGGCGGCGATCAGCAGTACATCGAGGATTGCCCGGTGTGCTGCCGGCCCATCGTATTCGACCTGCAAACCGATGGTGAAGACTGGCGTCTGGATGTTCGCAGCGAGAACGAATGATGCAGAAGGTCTATGAGCCGGAAAACCTGATGGAGGGCGAACTCCTGCAGGGCATGCTTGCCAGTGAAGGCGTGGAGGCGTACTTGACCGGCCGTCATTTATTGGGCGGCATTGGTGAGTTGCCGGTGTTCGGTTTGCTGGGGTTGTCGGTGGACAACGATCAGGCTGAACGGGCACGGGCGCTGATCACTGCGTACAATGCCGCACTGCCGATGTCGGGCGAAGAGCCTGACAATTATCCGGATGTGCTGGTGTGCTGAGGCTTTGCACGAAAAACCGCACCCGGTCTCGCTTTAAAAGAAGAGTGCTGTAACCCCCATGTGTGGACGCTATGCCTTGTTTCGTTGGACACCCGCGTTTGCGGCCCTGCCCGGTTTCCCTGCAGACCAGCGCGCACAGTGGAATATCTCCCCGAACGACTCGGTGTTGATCCTGCGTGCGGCGAGCGCTCCCGCCGCAGGAGAGGAGCCGAGGCCTGACCGTGAGCTGGCGCGTGCCCGCTGGGGTTTGACCCCGCCGTGGCTGACGGACATGTCCCGCACACCCGCCCACGCCCGTGCAGAAACGGTCGCCGAGCAGCCGATGTTTCGTCAGGCGTTTCGTCAGCGTCGCTGTCTGCTGCCCGCCAACGGCTTTTATGAATGGCGCGGCACCACGCGCAAACACCCGTTCTGGCTGACGCCGGGGGAGGGTTCGGCGTTGTTTTTTGCCGCGATCTGGGAAGCCTATCCGGTAGAAGGTCATACCTGGCTGAGTGTGGCGGTCGTCACCCAGGCTGCCGCCACCCAGCGTCGCCCGTTGATCCTCGACGCCGCAGGCCAGGCCGCCTGGCTCGACCCCGACACCCCATTGCCCGTCTTGCAGGCCTTGCTCGCCAGCCCGCAAACCCCTTTGCGCGAACGGCCACTGGCCAACCTGGTCAATGACCCGAAACTCAATGCGCCGGAGTGTTTGACTCCGATTTGAGGGGTGTCAGGCTGGCCGTCTTCGCGAGCAAGCTCCCTCCCACATGCTGGCATCTGGCATTCAACCCCTTCACCGCCTAGGATGTGCGCCTTGTTTCCAGGGAGATTTACGATGCGTCAGTCATTCGCTTTGTGTGCCTTGAGCGCAGCTTTATTGCTCAGTGGCTGTCAGGCCGTGAATACCACCAGTGGCGATTCGGTGGGTGTACAGCGCAAGCAATACATGTTCAGCATGCTTTCGACCCAAGAGGTCAATCAGATGTATGCCCAGTCTTATCAAGAGACGGTCAGCGAAGCGACGACCAAGGGCGTACTCGATAAAACCAGCAACAACGCCAAGCGGGTCAATGCCATTGCTGACCGCCTGATTGCCCAGGCCCCGAAATTGCGTCCTGACTCGGCGCAGTGGCAGTGGGAAGTGAACCTGATCAAGAGCGACGAACTGAACGCCAATTGCGGCCCCGGCGGCAAGATCATCGTCTACAGCGGGCTGATCGACAAACTGAACCTGACGGACGATGAAATCGCTGCCGTCATGGGCCATGAAATCGCCCACGCCTTGCGCGAGCACGGGCGTGAAGCGATGTCCAAGGCTTACGGCGTATCAATAGCAAAGCAGGGTGTGGGCGCATTGCTTGGGCTGGGGCAAGACAGTCTGGCGTTGGCCGATACGGTTGTGAACTACAGCCTGACCTTGCCCAACAGTCGCAGCAACGAAAACGAAGCTGACCTGATCGGCCTGGAACTGTCGGCGCGTGCAGGCTACAACCCGAACGCGGCGATCACTCTGTGGCAGAAAATGACCCAGAACGCTGGTGCTTCGCAGCCTGAGTTCATGAGCACTCACCCTGCCTCGGAAAACCGCATTGCGTCCTTGCAGGCGGCAATTCCCAGGGTGATGCCGTTGTATCAGCAAGCCTTGTAGGTATTCGGGTCTGAAACACATACCTGTGGGAGAATCCCCCCACAGAGTTCAGTGTGTTAACGGACTGTTAAACCCAGCCGCTGACCTGCATGGCCTTGTACACGGCGACAATCGCCAGGATGAAAAACGCACCGGCTGCCAGGCGCCGAATCAGGGTCAATGGCAGCTTGTCCGCAGCGAAGTTACCCGCCAGTACCACCGGCACGTTGGCGATCAGCATGCCGACCGTGGTGCCGAGAATCACCAGCCACAAATGTGAGTACTGCGCTGCCAGCATGACCGTGGCGATCTGGGTCTTGTCGCCGATCTCGGCGAGGAAAAACGCAATCAGGGTGGTCAGGAAGGGGCCGAACTTGCGTCCGGTGCCGCCTTCGTCATCGTCCATCTTGTCCGGGACAAGGGTCCATAACGCGGTGGCGGTGAAGCTGGCGGCCAGAATCCAGTGCAGCATGGCGTCCGAGAAGAAACTTCCGAACCAGGCGCCCACGGCACCGGCAGCCGCATGGTTGGCCAGGGTGGCGGCAACGATACCGGCAATGATCGGCCATGGCTTGCGAAAGCGAGCGGCGAGAATGAGGGCGAGTAACTGGGTCTTGTCACCGATTTCGGCCAGTGCGACAACAGCGGTGGGGACCAACAGGGATTCCAGCATCAGGGTTTCCTAAGGGGCGGGTCGACACGGCTATGACACGTACGACCTCCCCGCCCCGGGTAAGGTGTTCGTGTCATAGGTCTTGTCAAACCACCGGTCCGTCTGAAGCGGACTCTGGGTCGCACGCACCATGGTCTTCTGACCAAGTATGTTGATACGTGCCATACGAGCGCTGGGCTCGTGGGAGACTACTCCCCTAGGACGGAGCGGATTCTGCCTATGCAAAAAGCTTTCGGCAAGCGCTTATTTTCAACCGCGCTTGGCACGGTAGATGCGAAACCCCTGTCCCTCTGCCTTGATCGCACACACGCCCAAGTGCTCTTCGATCAGCGGTTGGTAGCGCAGGAAGCTATTGGCAACCAGGCGAAGTTCGCCACCGTTTTTCAGATGTTCGCGTGCTTTTCGCAGCAGGTTTTCGGTAGCCTTGTAGTCCGTGTGAACCCCGACATGGAACGGCGGATTGCTCAGAATCGCGCTCAAACCCATGGGGGCTGCGTCGATGCCATCGCCGGTCAAAACGTCTGCTTCCAGACCGTTTGCAGCCAGTGTCAGGCGGCTGCTGGCAGTGGCGAATGCGTCGACATCCAGCATCGTGACGTGGTTGTGCGGGTAGCGACGTTTCACCGCAGCCCCCAAAACCCCGGCGCCGCATCCGAAGTCCAGCAGATTGCCGCTGGGTAGTTTGTCCAGGTTTTGCAGCAACAAGGCCGAACCGCGATCCAGGCGACCATGGCTGAAGACTCCCGGCAGGCTGATGACGGTCAGCGGGCCGTCGTCCATGTCGATTTCATAACGCTGGGCCAGGCTTTCCAGTTCAACGGCTTTGGGGGCGTCTTCCACCGTAACCTGCCACAGCTGGCAGTGGCGGGCGCTGTCCAGCTTGCGTGCCCGGCCAAACGGGCTCAGCTGCCGTGCGGCCGCTTCAATGCCGCTGCGTTTTTCTCCGACCAGGAACAGTTCACGCCCGGCCAGGCGAGAGGCCAGGGCATTGAGCATGTAATCGGTGAGGTCCCGTGCCTTGGGCAGGAACAGAACGGCGGTCTCGAACGGGGTATCGGGGGCGTTTACACCAAAATGGCTACGGCCCTCGAAACGTGCGTCGAGAGCGGCTTGATCGCCTGCATGCCAGCACCAGCCCCGGGCGTTCGGCAGTTTGCCCATCAGGTCGTCGGCAGGCAGCCCGGCCAACAACAACGAGCCCTGAAACAGCTCGGCCTGACGGAGTAACACTTCACTGCGCGGGTCCATTGTCTGGCTCCTGAAAAAGTGGCGGAGTCTAACAGAGCCCGCCCCTGTGGAACGCGGGCGAAGTGTTTAGCCCACTACACGCTTGGGCGCGCCGGCGAAAAACGCCTGGGCGTTTTCGGTGACCTGGCTGACGATCCGCTGCCGTGCTTCGCGGGCGCCCCAGGCGCTGTGCGGCGTGATGATCAGGCGCGGGATATCGCCTGCCAGCAGCGGGTTGCCTGCAGTCGGCGGCTCTACAGTCAGTACGTCCGAGGCAGCGCCGCCCAGGTGGCCACTGCGCAAGGCATCGGCCAGGGCCTGTTCGTTGATCAGGCCGCCGCGTGCCGTGTTGACGATGTAGGCGCTGGGCTTGAGCAGGCTCAATTCATGGGCGCCGATCATGTCGCGGGTGTCTTCGTTGAGTGGGCAATGCAGGGTCAGCGCGTCAACCTGTGGCAACAACTCTTCCAGCGGCAAACGGTCTGGACGGGCAGGGCGGCCAGGGATCTGCCCCAGCAACACGCGCATGCCGAATGCTTCTGCCAGCTTCGCGACAGCGCCCCCCAGTTCGCCATGCCCCAGCAGGCCCAGGGTTTTGCCTTCCAGTTCGACAATCGGGAAATCCAGCAGGCAGAACTGCTTGGCTTGCTGCCAGCGGCCTTGTTGAACGGCGTTCTGATAGTCCGGCAGGCGGGTCGCCAGCGCCAATAGCAGCATCAGCGTGTGCTGGGCCACCGACGGCGTGCCGTAACCCTGGCAGTTGCTAACGATCACGCCATGTTTACGGGCGGCCACCAGGTCCACATTGTTGGTGCCCGTGGCGGTGACCAATACCAGCTTCAGGTCCGGATTTGCCGCGAACGCGCTGGCATCGACCACCACTTTGTTGGTAATGACCACCTGGGCGCCTCGCAGGCGTTCGATCACCTGATCCGGCGCGGTGCTGGCATGCAGCGTCAACTCAGTGAAGCATTCGCGCAGCGTACTCAGGTCCAGGTCGCCAGGGCCCAGATCCAGGGAGGTGTGGTCGAGGAAAACTGCTTTGCGGATATTGCCCATCAGCTGTACCTTTTGCGCGATTAAACGGAGGCGTAATGTGGCTGAGCCTAACAGAGCGCATGTCCATCAACACCCCCGGAGACCCTTATGTACTTGACGGAATTTCTCACCGTTGCCCTGATTCACCTGCTTGCCGTTGCCAGCCCAGGCCCTGATTTTGCCGTGGTGGTGCGCGAGAGCGTGACCCATGGGCGCAAGGCCGGCACCTACACCGCCATGGGCGTGGGCACCGCGATTTTCCTGCATGTGGGTTATTCGTTGCTAGGCATCGGCCTGATCGTTTCCCAGTCCATCGTGCTGTTCAATGCGTTGAAATGGGCAGCTGCGGCGTACCTGCTGTACATCGGCTTCAAGGCCATCCGCGCCAAACCTGCCAGCGCCACCGATGCGCCGGTTGAGGTGGCTGTCGGCGAGCGCACTGCCCGTGGTGCGTTTACCAGCGGTTTCGTCACCAACGGCCTGAACCCCAAGGCAACGCTGTTCTTCCTGTCGCTGTTCACCGTGGTAATCAACCCGCACACGCCTTTGTGGGTGCAGGCCGGTTATGGCGTTTACCTGGCGCTGGCGACCGGTATCTGGTTCTGCCTCGTGGCCCGGCTGTTCAGCCAGGAGCGCGTACGCGCAGGCTTTGCCCGCATGGGCCACTGGTTCGACCGCACTATGGGTGCTGTGCTGATCGCCATTGGCGTGAAGCTGGCACTGACCGAGATGCATTGACCGGTTCTCTGCCACAGAGCGATGCAGATCATCCTGTGGGAGCGAATTCATTCGCGAGAGGCCAGTTCACTCAACATCTCTGGTGACTGGCACACCGCATCGCGAATGAATTCGCTCCCACAGATGGGTACCAAACATAGAATCTCCCACAGGGGAGCGATCAGACGATCGGACTGTGTGTCACTCCAACCCTCGTACTTCACTTAGCTGCTTCAACGCAGTCAGGTACTCCCGCGGATTTTCCCCCAGCAACCGGCTGAACATGGCACTGAAGGCTCGGGCGCTGCCGTAGCCCAGGCTGTTTGCCACGCTCTGGATGCTGTCTCCGCCCAGCAAGCGGGGCAATGCTTCCATCAGCCGTACTTGCTGGCGCCAGGCGTTGAAACTCATGTCCATTTCCTGATTGAACAACCGCGCCAGGGTGCGTGAGCTGGCACCGACTTGCTGCGCCCAGTCTTCCAGGGTGTTGCTGTGGTCCGGTGTTTTGAGCAGCGCCTTGCAGATGGCTTGCAGGCGCCGGTCGCGGGGCATGGGGATGTGTAGGGGAAGATTTTCCAGGGTGGCGATTTCTTCCAGCATCAGTTGCTGAATCAGCGGTTTTGCCGCGTGCTGCGCGTTTTGGGTGGCGCGCAGGATCAACTCGCGCAGCAGGGGCGTAATCGCCAGCACACAGCAGTTATCCAGATTGGCCGGGCAGTGTTCGGCGGCGATGAACAGCGAGCGCATGCGAACTTCGCCAGACATGAAGATTTCATGTTCGATCATTGGCGCAATCCAGACCCCGCGCGTGGGTGGGATCACCCAGGCGCCATTGGCCGTGACGAGGCGCATCAGCCCCGTCACCGCATACAGCAATTGCGCTTCGGGATGCCGATGCAACGGTTGATGCGCGCCATCGGGATAGTCCTTTGGATGTGCAGTGACCGGGCTGTGCTCAAGCAGGCTGATTAACATGTCTGTTCTGATGAGTTTGTTGTCAGGAATGCGTATTTTCGCCAACTTAGCATGGTCGTCCATCACAACGACAAGCGTGCTGCCATGAATCAACCCAAAACTGTCATTCACTTCATCAACGCGGCGCATGTGATTGATCACATGTTCATGCTGATTTACCCGGCAGCGGTGCTGGGCATGAGTCAGGCCTTCGGGCTGGACTACGCACAACTGATCGGCCTGTCACTGGGCGGCTTCATTGCTTTTGGTGCGTGTTCGCTGCCTGCGGGCTGGCTGGGCGATCACTGGAGCCGGCGCCAGATGATGGTGTTGTTTTTCCTCGGGATCGGGGCGGCTTCGATCCTTACCGGGCTGAGCACCAGCACCACCATGCTGGCTGTCGGCATGACGCTGGTGGGTGTGTTTGCGGCGATCTATCACCCCGTGGGCACGGCGATGCTGGTGGCCTACGCGCAAAATCGCGGCCGGGAAATCGGCATCAACGGCATGTGGGGCAACCTGGGCGTGGCGTTCTCGGCGTTGCTGACCGGTTTGCTGGTGGCGCATTTCGGCTGGCGTTCGGCGTTCATCCTGCCGGGCAGCGTGGCAATCGTGGTTGGGCTGTTGTTTGCCTGGAAGGTCAAGGACGAGCCCATTCCCGTGCGCCCGCATTCGGCACCGAAGGGCAAGGCCGGGCAGCGGATTTCCATGGCGATGGTGTTCGGCGTGCTGGCGCTGGCAACGGCCACGGGCGGCGTTGTGTTTAACGCAACCACCATGACTTACCCCAAGTTGTTCCAGGACCGTCTGCATGACTTGCTGGCCTCGCCGCAAACCCTGGGGATTATCGTCAGCCTGGCTTATGCCTTTGGTGCGGTTGCGCAATTGACCATTGGCCGCCTGCTCGACCGCTACAGCCTGAAATGGCCCTTTGTGGTGCTGACCCTGTGTCAGGCGCCGTTTCTCTTCGGCCTGGCCTATGCCGAAGGCTGGCCAGTGATTGTCCTGGGGGCGGCGTTCATGTTCGTGGTGTTCGGGCAGGTCACGGTGAACGACGCCATGGTCGCCAACTTTGTTGCACCGCAGTGGCAGTCCCGGGTGTTTGCGTTGCGTTACTTCCTTTCGTTTGGCGCCAGTGCAGCCGCAATCCCGTTGATTGCGTTCGTCGAGCCACGCCAGGGTTTCTCGGGGCTGTACCTGATCCTGGCGGGTTTTGCGACCCTCACGTTTGTCGCGGCGCTGGTGTTTCCGCGCACCCCGGCGCAGGTAACGGTCGGGCAGGCCGCTTGAGGTTGTAACCCTGTCGGGGCGGAACGGGCGGGAAAGTGGCTTCTGGCCTGCATTTGCGCCTGTCAGTCAAATCATCCCTTTGGCTGATTTGACTGGCAGGCAAGGGCTCTAGAGTGCATATTTTCAGCCACGACTGTCTTCTCCGATAAGGGCCGCCCATGTTACAGACCCGCGTTATCCCCCCTGCTGAAGGTGCGTATCAATATCCCCTGTTGATCAAGCGGTTGTTGATGTCGGGCAGCCGCTACGAGAAAACCCGGGAAATCGTCTATCGCGATTCGGTGCGCTACAGCTACCTGACGCTCAATGAACGCATCGCGCGTTTGGCGAACGTGTTGACCGAGGCGGGCGTGAAGGCGGGGGATACCGTTGCGGTGATGGACTGGGACAGCCACCGTTATCTGGAGTGCATGTTTGCGATCCCCATGATCGGCGCGGTGATCCACACCATCAACGTGCGCCTTTCTCCTGACCAGATCGTCTACACCATGAACCACGCCGAAGATAAGTTCGTGCTGGTCAACAGTGAATTCGTCGGCCTGTACAACGCCATTGCCGGGCACCTGACGACGGTGGAGAAGACACTGCTGCTCACCGATCTGCCGGAGAAAACCGCCGATCTGCCTAACCTGATCGGCGAATACGAAGAGCTGCTGGCGGCGGCGAGCCCGCAGTACGAATTCGAAGATTTCGACGAGAACTCGGTGGCCACCACGTTCTACACCACCGGCACCACAGGTAACCCGAAAGGCGTGTATTTCAGCCATCGCCAGTTGGTGTTGCATACCATGGGCGTGGCAACCATCGTGGGCAGTGTCGAGTTGTTGCTGTGCTCTGATGACGTTTACATGCCGATCACGCCGATGTTTCACGTCCACGCATGGGGCATGCCCTATGCCGCGACGATGCTGGGTATCAAGCAGGTTTATCCTGGCCGTTACGATCCGGAAGTACTCATCGATCTGTGGCGCAAGGAGAAGGTTACGTTCTCCCACTGTGTGCCCACCATCATCCAGATGCTGCTCAATACCAAGTCGGCGCAGGACGCAGATTTCTCCGGCTGGAACATCGTCATTGGTGGCAGTTCGCTCAACAGGGGGCTGTATGAAGCAGCCAAGGCCAAGGGTCTCAACTTGCGCGGTGCCTATGGTATGTCGGAAACCGGCCCGCTGATTTCGGTCACACACTTGAACGAGGAGCTGCGGGCAGGTACTGAAGACGAGCGCGTGACGTATCGCATCAAGGCCGGCGTGCCGGGCATTCTGGTGGATGCGGCCATTGTCGACGAAGACGGCAACTTCCTTCCCGCTGATGGCGAAACCCAGGGTGAGCTGGTGTTGCGAGCCCCCTGGCTGAGCGAAGGTTATTACCGCGAGCCGGAAAAAGGTGCTGAGCTTTGGGCCGGTGGCTGGATGCACACAGGCGATGTCGCAACCCTGGACAGCATGGGTGTCATCGATATTCGCGACCGTATCAAGGACGTTATCAAGACCGGTGGTGAATGGATTTCATCCCTGGCCCTGGAAGACCTGTGCAGCCGTCACCCTGCTGTACGTGAAGTAGCGGTGGTGGGCGTTGCCGATCCACAGTGGGGCGAGCGGCCTTTCGCGTTGCTGATCGTTCGCGAGGGCCACAGTCTGGATGCGAAGTTGTTGAAGGAACATCTCAAGCCGTTTGTGGAATTGGGCCATATCAACAAGTGGGCCATCCCCAGCCAGATCGCTCTTGTTACGGAAATTCCCAAGACCAGTGTCGGCAAGCTCGACAAAAAGCGTATCCGCCTGGATATCGTTGAATGGCAGAACACCAACAGCACTTTTCTTTCGACGCTCTGATCGACACTCCGCTATCAATTGCCGTGCCTTCGGGCACGGCAACTCCTCTGTAAGCCTCTAGTCAGACGCCTGGCTTGCCAAATCCTGAAATTAAGCCATTCTCCCCCGGGCTCTTCGCGGCCAACGGGCTCGAAATGGCTGTTCCAGACGGTTCGGTTCTGCAAATCACACTTTAGAGGGATCTATGCAGTACAGACTGCTGGCTATAGTCGGTACAGGACTTGGCAGGGCGGATTAAACGCGGGGTCGTTTCGCAACCTTCTTGGTTGCCCGACAAGCGTTGATACCCAGAAGGTTTTCGAAGGAGCTCTGGGTCGTTCTTGTCAGCCTCTGCCAAAACAATAAAGTACACATGGAGTAGCGTCGATGACACTAGTAACCCAGTTCTGGCGCCGGGCAAGATTGCCCTTGGCCGTCAGCTTTGCTTCGCTCGCCGGTCCCGCATTCGGCGTCAACTTCAACATTGGGGAAATCGAAGGCCAGTTTGACTCGTCGCTCTCTATCGGCGCCAGTTGGTCCACCCAGAACCCCAACAAGAACCTGATCGGCGCCAACAACGGCGGTCATGGCCTGTCCCAGACTTCCGATGACGGCCACCTGAACTTCAAGGCCGGCGACACGTTCTCCAAGATCTTCAAGGGTATCCACGACGTTGAGTTGAAGTACGGCGATACCGGCGTGTTCGTGCGGGGCAAATACTGGTACGACTTCGCGCTGCAGAATGAAGATCTGGACTTCAAGAACGTCAGCAACAAGCATCGCGACGAGGGCGCCAAGTCATCGGGCGGCCAGATCCTCGATGCCTTCATCTACCACAACTATTCCATTGGTGATGAGCCAGGTTCGGTCCGTCTGGGTAAGCAGGTCGTCAGTTGGGGTGAAAGCACCTTCATCGGCGGCGGTATCAACAGCATCAACCCGATCGACGTTTCCGCATTCCGTCGTCCGGGTGCCGAGATCAAGGAAGGCTTGATTCCGGTCAACATGTTCTACCTGTCGCAGAGCATTACGCAGAACCTCTCGGCCGAAGGTTTCTTCCAGATTGGCTGGGAAAACACGGTTGTGGATAACTGCGGCACCTTCTTCTCGCAACCGGACGTGATTGCCCGCGGGTGCAACGACAACCTTGCCGTACTGCGCAGCCAGAGCGGCCTGAACAGTTCGCTGGCCGCTGCCGGCCTGCCTGCTGCTGCACGGGGCGCGGTGTTCAACTCCCTGCGCCAGCAAGGTGTTAACTTCGGCAACCCGGATGAAGGCGCGATCGTACGTCGTGACCCTGACCGTGACGCGAGCCAGGGCGGCCAGTTCGGTTTCGCAGCGCACTACATGTTCGAGCCGCTGGACACCGAGTTTGGTGCTTATTTCATGAACTACCACAGCCGTGCGCCGATCTTCAGCGGCAGAGGCGGCCCGGCCAGTGCCTACAGCGCTGCCGGTCTGGTGGGTTCACTGGCGCGCAACGGGATTCCGGTCGGCACCGCCACCGCCCTGGCGCCAACCCTGCTGCCCGTGGTCGTGGCGGCCAACTCCAGTTATTACGTTGAATACCCTGAAGACATTCGCCTGTACGGCTTGAGCTTCTCCACCACCCTGCCTACCGGCACGGCGTGGAGCGGTGAGATCAGCTACCGTCCGAATGCGCCGATCCAGGTCAACACCACCGACATCCTGTACTCGGGCATCACCCCGTTGAACCCGAACGTGTCGCTGCTGCAAGGCAAGCCAAACCAGGATCAGCCGGGCTATCGCCGCAAGGAAATCACCCAGCTGCAGACCACCTTCACCCACTTCTTCGATCAGGTCATGGGCGCCGATCGTCTGACTCTGGTGGGCGAAGTCGGCCTGACCCACGTGGGCGGCCTGGATAGCACCTCGAAAATCCGTTACGGCCGTGACCCGAGCTACGGCCCAGGTCCGTTGCCAGGCGGGCAATGCCAGATACTCAACGCGGGCACCCTGACCGGCGCGCCCCAGAACAACCTGAGCCGCTACTGCGAAAACGACGGCTTCACCACTGCCAACTCCTGGGGCTATCGCGGTCGTGCCATCTGGGACTTCAACAACGCCATCGCCGGTATCAACCTGCGTCCGAGCGTAGCCTGGTCCCACGACGTTTCCGGTTATTCCCCAGGCCCTGGCGGCAACTTCGAGGAAGGCCGCAAGGCAATCAGCCTTGGTCTGGACGCCGAATACCAGAACACCTACACCGCGAATCTGTCGTACACCAACTTCTTCGACGGCAAGTACACCACCGTGGATGACCGCGACTTCGTTGCGCTCAGCGTCGGCATGAACTTCTAAGAACTCGGCTTTTTCAGGACGACTATGAACATGAAAATAACAAAGGGTCTGTTGCAAGTCGGCGTGCTGAGCCTGTCGTTGATGGCGACGGGCGTGATGGCGGCAGTATCTGCCGCCGACGCAGCCAAGTTGGGTACGACGTTGACGCCGATGGGCGCGGAGAAGGCGGGGAACGCGGCAGGCACTATTCCTGCCTGGAGCCCGATGGCCAAGAACGCCGGCACGGTGGACAGCAAGGGTTTCCTGTCTGACCCATACGGCAGCGAAAAACCGCTGTTCACCATTACGGCCGCCAATGTCGAGCAATACAAAGCCAACCTGGCGCCGGGGCAGTACGCGATGTTCAAGCGTTACCCCGACACGTTCAAGATGATTGTCTACCCGTCCCACCGTGGCGCAACCGTGCCGGATGACGTGTTCGCGGCCATCAAGAAAAATGCCACCACTACCCATCTGGTGGGTGGCGGCAACGGGCTGGAAAACTTCGATACCGCGATCCCGTTCCCGATTCCGTCCACCGGTGTGGAAGTGATCTGGAACCACATCACCCGTTATCGCGGTGGCAGCGTGACGCGCCTGGTGACCCAGGCCACGCCACAGGCCAATGGCTCGTACAGCCTGGTGTACTTCCGCGATCAGTTCGTGTTTCGCGACAAGATGAAGGACTTCGACCCGAAGAACCCGGGCAACATCCTGTTCTACTTCAAGCAGGAAGTGACGGCGCCAGCGCGACTGGCAGGTGGCGTACTGCTGGTGCATGAAACCCTCGACCAGGTGAAGGAGCCGCGTTCGGCGTGGGTCTACAACGCAGGCCAGCGTCGCGTGCGTCGTGCTCCGCAAGTGTCCTACGACGGTCCGGGTACTGCGGCCGACGGCCTGCGCACTTCGGATAACCTTGACATGTACAACGGCGCGCCTGATCGCTACGACTGGAAACTGATCGGCAAACAAGAGATGTACATCGCATCCGACAGCTACAAGCTCGACGATCCGAAGCTCAAGTACGCCGACATCATCAAGGCTGGCCACATCAACCAGGACCTGGCGCGCTATGAACTGCGCCGCGTCTGGCACGTGACCGCAACCCTGAAGGAAGGCCAGCGCCACATTTATGCCAAGCGTGACTTCTTCATCGACGAAGACACCTGGCAGGCGGCGGTGATCGATCATTACGACGGTCGCGGTCAACTGTGGCGCGTCGCTGAGGCCCATGCCGAGAACTACTACGACAAACAGGTTCCGTGGTACGCAGTGGAAGTGATTTATGACCTGCAATCGGGCCGCTACCTGGCCTTGGGCATGAAGAACGAAGAGAAACAGGCGTACGACTTCGGTTTCACCGCCAGCACCAGCGATTTCATGCCTAACGCATTGCGTCAGGACGGGGTTCGCTGATCCGGTGTTGAACGTGCGTTGTTGATCACAGCTGCATACGCACGGCTGTTAAAAACCCCGACTTGTCGGGGTTTTTTTATGGGGTATGACGCGTATTGGGTGGGAGATTCCCTATTTGGCAGCAGTCTGCAGCGCATCTGACCTGAATAAAGATTCAAGGTGGGAGCGAGCTTGCTCGCGAATGGTCCGGGCGGTGAGGTGTATCAGGCAGATTCTGATCGTTTGAATCAACGCCTTCGCGAGCAAGCTCGATCCCACAGGAAAAACTTGCACCTATGCAACGCCATTCGCGAACGTGATGGACGGGAAGATTGTTACAGTTCTTTCCGTAATATCCGGCAATATTCTTCAAAAGAGGGGACATAACCGCTAGTCTCCGGACATCTGTAATGCCGATCACAGCACTTTAATAAGAGCCGGCCATGACTGATCTGTCCCGTTTGCAAGGATTCGCAAATCACGCAGTGCCTGCGTTGGAAGGACGTTTCTTTCGACCCCCGCTGCCTGACGGTTACGTGTTGCGCCCTCGGTTATGCGAGCGGCTTAACACAGGTTTGACCGGGCGGCTGCTGTTGGTCAGCGCCCCCGCAGGTTTCGGCAAGAGCTCCCTGGCGGTTGAGTTCTGCCAGAGCCTGCCTGCTCAATGGCAAAGCGTCTGGCTGGGGTTGAGCCATCGCGACAGCGACCCGGGGCGTTTTCTCGAGCGTCTGCTCGCCGGGCTGCAGCAGTGTTTCCCGCAGTTGGGCAACCAGGCGTTGGGCTTGCTGAAAATGCGTCAGCGCCATCAACCCTTTGCCTTCGAAGAGTGGCTGGACGGCCTGCTCGACGAACTGGCCATGCACCTGATGCTTAACAAACCGCTGCTGCTGGTGGTCGATGACTATCATCTGGCCCAAGGCGCGGTGCTGGACCGTTGCCTGCAATTTTTCCTCAATCATTTGCCCGCCGGCCTGGTGTTGATGGTCACCAGCCGACAGCGGCCGGACTGGCATCTGGCGCGTTTGCGCCTGTCGCGTCAGTTGCTTGAACTCAACGAGCAGGACTTGAGGCTGACCCATTCGGAGTCCCTGGCGGTGCTCGATCAGCGCAGCAGTCCGCTGGAGGGTGAGGCGTTGCAACGCTTGATTCAGCGCAGTGAAGGCTGGGTCGCTGGCCTGCGATTCTGGCTGTTGGCGGCGTCCGGGGCCGGTGGCAATGACGGCTTGCCTCAGGCGCTCAACGGCGGGGAGGGGCTGATTCGCGATTACCTGCTTGAAGAAGTCATCGACTGCCTGCCGGCCGACGTGCAAGCCTTCCTTTATGAAACCGCATGCCTCGAGCGCTTTTGCAGTGAGTTGTGCAATGCCGCCCGCGACAGCCACGACAGCGCCGAAATGTTGCGTTACCTGCAAGCGCATCAAGTGTTTCTGGTGCCGCTGGACGAAACCGGGCGCTGGTTCCGTTATCACCATTTGTTTTCCGACCTGCTGCGCGCCCGGGCAGGCACCGACGTCGTGCCGTCGCAAACCCGTCTGCACCTCAATGCTTGCCGGTGGTTCAGCGAGCAGGGGCTGCTGGACGAGGCGGTGGAGCAAGCCTTGCGTGCCGGGCATCTGGATGTCGCGGCGAACCTGGTGCAGAACCTGTCCGAGGAGCAACTGCTGGCCGAACAGAACGTCGGCATGTTGCTGCGCTGGAAGATGGACTTGCCCGACAGTTTGCTGGTCAGCACCCCGCGCCTGATCGTGCTTTACGCCTGGGCATTGGCGCTGGCCTGTCAGCTGGATGCCGCCGAAGAGCTTGCCAGCCATTTGAGTCGCTTTCTGCCGGCTCCTTCGGAGACTGCACAGAAGTCCATGCTCGCCCAATGGCTGGCGCTCAGTGGCGTCATTGCCCGTGGTCGCGGTGACAGTGATGCGACCCAGCGTTACTGCAGCGAAGCGTTGCTCAGCCTGCCGCAAAAACGCTATGGGCAGCGGCTGGTCTGTCTGTCTACCCTGGCCAATCTGGCCATTGCCGATGGCGATCTGTGGCGAGCCCGCGCTCTTAGCCGCGATGCGTTGGAGTTGGCGCAACGTGTCGCCAATCCCTTGTTTGAAGCCCTGGCCCATTACGATCGCGCGCGGGTATTACAGGCCCGGGGTGAAGTTCTGCGTTCCCTGGATGAGGTGCAGCAAGGGTTACAGCGTCTCAAGGGGCTGTCTTCCCAACGGCTTTATGCGATTCGCGCCCGCTTGACCTTATACGAGGGTTATCTGCTGACGCTGCGCATGGAGCCCGAACAGGGGCGCGCTCAATTACTGGCGGGGCTTGGCGAGGCGCGGGCCTGTCGTGATATCAGCGTGCTGATTGGCTATTGCGTGATCGCCGGGCTTGAGGGACGCGAAGGGCGTTTCGCCGAGGCGTTCGCTGAACTGGGTGAGGCCGAGCGCCTGATGCACATCTGGGACGTGCCACCGATTTACTACCTGGCGATGATTACCCTGGTCAAATGTGAGCTCTGGCTGGTGCAGGGGCGTGTCGATCTGGCCGAGGCCTGGCTGGCGCGGCTGGCGCAAACCTATGGCAGCGATAAACCCGCTGCTGCTCCGGAATGCCATCCGCATCTGTCGCAACACATCGAACTGCAACGCGCCGCCCTCGAACGCATTCAGGGCCAGCCCGTCGAATCCGGACAGCGTTTGCTGGCGCTTGAAGACAGCGCGCAAAAGGTCGGTAGTTCATTGCTGCAACTGATCGCTCTGAACCAGCAGATCGTGTTGCTGTTGGGCACGCCCCAGGAAGCCCGGGCGAAAACGCTGCTCCTGCGCAGCTTACAGGTGGCCTGCGGTGGGGCGTTGTCGCCTTTCTACTGGCTGATCAAAGATCACCCCGACTGGCTGCGCGAACAGCTGTTGCTCGCGCCGTCCTGTTCGATGCGCACCGCGCTGCTGGCAAAACTGCCCGCTGTCGCCGTTGCAATCTCGCCTCCGGAAAGCGCTGCACTCACGGATCAACTGAGTGCGCGGGAGCTCGGTGTCCTGCAACTCATAGCCCAAGGCTGCTCCAATCAGGAAATCAGCGAGCAGCTGTTTATTTCCCTGCACACGGTCAAGACCCACGCCAGCCATATCAACAGCAAGCTTGGGGTCGAACGCCGAACCCAGGCGGTGGCCCGGGCACAGGAGTTGGGGTTGTTGGGGTAAACGTGGTTCGCAGTGGGGCTGGGCGGGATCAGTCGGTGACTGAGCGAAAGATCAAGGCCGCCAGGGACTCGGCGAATTTTTTGTCCAGCGGTTCACCCAGCAGCATGCGGTACCAGAATGCACCGTGCAGGGCGATTACGGCGGTCTCGATATCCGCCTGCGGTGAAATCTCCCCGCCCCGCTGGCCGTTTTCGAGAATCCGGCGAACAATGTCGGCTCGCGGCAGAAGGAACCGATTGCGCAGTGTCTCGAGAAACTGAGCGTCGTGCTGGGCGGAGGCCATCAGGTTTTTCAGTGCCGCGCCATCGTGCCCCAGATTGGCAAACAAACCGGTCAGGAATCGTTTCAGGATCACATCGGTCGTCCCCTTGGACGGCACTTCAATGCGTTCGGCGCTTTCCATGAAGGCGTCCAGCACCAGCTCGGCTTTGCTCGGCCAGCGGCGATAAAGCGTCTGGCGTCCGACACCGGCCTCTTCGGCAATCTTCTGCACGCTGACAGCCCCGTAACCGTGGGCGCTGACCAATCGTCTGGCAGCCTCGAGCAGCGCCGGGCCAGCCGCATCGTCTCGCGGGCGGCCAACAGTTTTTATAGGGTCGTCGTTGTGTTCTTGGGTTGACATTGCGGAACTCCAGTCTCGTATGTAGAATTCGAGACTATGGTATCAAAAGGGGCAGAGGTAAGGGCTTCCTGATCCATCTTTCGTGATCAATGACAGCTCCGGAGAATATAGATGACTCAACACCGCGACCTTCGTTTCGTAACGCTTCTGGGCAGCCTGCGCCAGGGTTCAGTCAACGGCGCACTGACCCGTGCGCTCCCGACGCTGGCGCCTGCGGACGTCAGCATTGAGCACTTGGGATCCGTAGGGGATTTTCCTCATTACGATGCTGACCTGCAAGCAGAGGGCTTTCCCGAGCAAGTGACCGCGATGGGGGAGGCGATCCTGGCGGCTGATGCGGTCATCATCGTCATGCCCGAATACAACTACTCGGTGCCGGGCGTGCTGAAAAATGCCCTCGACTGGTTGTCGCGTCTGCCGCAAACCCCGTTCGCTGGCAAACCGGTGGCTATTCAGTCGGCCTCACCTGGTGCACTGGGTGGCGCCCGCGCTCAATACCACCTGCGTCAGGTTCTGGTATTTCTCGACGCCCATGTGCTGAACAAGCCAGAAATCATGATCGGTCAGGCAGGCACCAAGCTGGACGTCGAGAGCGGGACGATCACCGATGAAACGACGCGTAACTTTGTGACAGCCCAGTTGGAAGCACTGGCTGCCATCGTTCGTAAACGTAACTGAGTCGAATCGAACCGCAATAAAAAGGCCCGGGTCATCAACCCAGGCCTTTTTATTGTGTTGCTTTCACGCGTTAAGCGTATGCCTTGCGCAACAGGATCCTGCCAGCGAAAACCACCACACCAACCATTGCCAGAAAGGCCGCGTAGTTGAATGCCTCATGGGACCCACCTGGCATGTAGTCCAGAAACGATGAGAGAAACTGCCCCAGGAAAATCGACATGGACAGGTATGCCAGGTTCTTGCCCCTGACTTTGGGGTGGCTGCGCTCGACGGCCATGTGGTTGACCAGCGGAATGGTGAGGCCAAATCCCAGGCCCAGGATGAAGGCCGCGCCGACCATCGCTGTCACGCTGTGTGCGCCGCTGAAAACAAGATGCGCAGCGGCATAACAGACGAAACCGATCACCAGGGTTGAGTACTCTCCGATTCGCACGGTCAGGCGTGGCAGGGTGGATGCGCCAAACACTGCGACCAGTGAAACGAAAGACAGCAGGTAACCGGTCTCGGACTCCGACAGCCCCAGCGCGTGCAGTCGTTGCGGCAAGGTGATGATGGCGGTGAAGAAAATCGTCATCGACAACAGGGCGCCCAGGTACACGCTCATGAGTTTTGAGGCTCCTGCGGCCGATGCAGGCTGCTCTGCGTCATGGGTGCTGGCGTCGTTGACGGGCAGTACCGGAATGTAGCGCAGGACCATGACCAGGAAGGCCCAGCTCACCAGGTACAGCAGAAACGGCCAGCGCCAGCCCATTTCGGCCAGGATTCCGCCAATGAACAGGAAGATGACGCCACCCAGTTCTATGGACATGCCTTGTTTGGCCATCATTTTCAACCGTGCGTGGCCGGTGTAGAACTCGGAGATCAGCGACATGCCCGAGGCCATGATGATCGCCGTCGCTCCGCCCAGCAGCAGCCGGTCGGCATAGGTGAAGAGATTGCCCAGAGGCAGAGCTCCCGCGACGCCGATGGCGCCGTAGAGTGCCAACCCGACACACAGGGCGTATCGAGGGCCTTTGCGGGTGATGAAACTACCGGCCAGTGGCCCGAAGACCACAACGCCCAGGGAGGGCAGGGTAACCAGCCAACTGGCGGCCTGGGAAACGCCCAGACCCGCCGCGATGCTGGTCAGGCCCGGAACGATAACGCATCCCACCATAATCGTAAGGCAGGCGACGCAGAGCAAAGAGAATGCTCCGACAGGTTTGAGATTCGACATAGGGTGACCCCGCTTGGTCCATTTTTGAAAGGGACACGGCGCCCCCGTCTATTTTGATACTCATGTATCTAAATATACATACGAGACTTGAGTATCGCAATGGCGGCTTCAGTTTTCTGAAGTGGCGATGGGCAGGAATGCCCAAGCGCCGGGGCCTTTATAGGGTCGGTTGAGTCGAGCTGCGGTTACTGCTGAGGGTATTTGAAGGTGAAGCTCTGGCTGAAAGGCCCCCACCATTCAGGAACGCCGGTTTCCTTGTCCACGTGGTGGAAGAACCCGTTGATCTGCGGGCTTTCGTAGCGCAGAACCACGGTGTAGGTGCCTGGGCCATCCATCTGGACGTTGTTGGCATAGTGCGCGCCGTCTTTGGCCACCATCGGTAGCAACTTGCCGATTTCCTTGTAGTCAGGCGAACCCTGTTTGACCAGCAGGTAGGTAATGTTCAGGTACGGAATCCACTCGCCATTGGAGAAGCCGTATTTATTGTCCGCCGTGGCGTGGACGTCCGTTTCCAGGTGGACCGTGTCCGGGCCCATTTTCATTCCCGGTGGCATGGGCGCCATATTGATACCCACCAGATAAGACGATGCGATTTCCATATCGTGGGTCTGCACCGGGCCGCCGATGGGGTATTCGCGGGCCTGCGCATTCATTGCAAACGCCATGACGCTGGCTGCGGTGAACGCGACAGCCAAGGCATTAGCTGGAAACTTCATGATTCTCTCCTGGGGAAGGTAAGCGGGTAGAGGTGCTTTCAGAGGTGTGGCTAGAAATGCGGGTAGAGCGGTATTGGATCAGGCGACTGCCCAGGATCAGCAGGGCCAGGGTCACGGCCCAGGCGGCCAGTTGCACGCCCATGGGGCGGTCGCTATACCCCAGCAGTGCCTGCAGAACGCGCCCGGCCATGCTGCCGTCGGCGATGAACGATGAGGTATCCCACAACTCGTAGCCCCAGGCGGGTATCAGATCGGCGCCTGCGAAAATCGCAGCGGCGCGGCCGGCCATGCCTGCGGCCAGCAATGCAATCAGCCAGGAAGTGACACCGAAGAGTCTTTTCAGCGGGATCGCGATCAAGCCCCGATAGAGCAGCCACGAGACAAGGCTGCCAGCGGCGATGCCCAACAGGCCGCCAACGAACATCGAGAGTGGGCCTGTCTGGGTCGAGGTGGCGATGCCGTACAGGAACAGCACGATCTCCGACCCTTCGCGCAGCACGGCAACGGCCACCACAACAGCCATGGCCATCAGTGAAGACTCGCCGAGCGCGACGGCATTGCCGAGTGCCTGCATTTGCGCAGCCATTTCACGGCCATGACTGACCATCCACAGGTTGTGCCAGCCCAGCATGAACACCGCGACGATCAGGATGCTGCCGTTGAAGATTTCCTGCCCGAAACCGGCAAGGGCATGGGTGATGGCTTCGGCGAACAGCGCGAGCAAGCCTGCACCTGCCAGGCCCGCGAGGATGCCCCCGCTGATGAACCAACTTCTGCGGCGGATCCCTTGGGTAGCAGCCAGAACGATACCGACGATCAGACCGGCTTCCAGTACTTCGCGAAAAACAATCAACAGGCTAGCGAGCATCGTCTTGGCCCTTTTCAGCTTCCACGACAACCGTGCCTTTGGCCTGGTCTGGATGGTAATCGTCGAAAAACGTGTAAGTACCCGGGTGCATGGGGCCTGCGAACACCGTAATGGTGTCGCCGGGAACCACGATTTTTTCGAACTTCATGTCGTAGCTTTCGAACTCATCCACGGAGTCGTCATGGCTGGTGAGTTGAATGCGAAATCGTTTGCCTGCCGGAACAGTGAACGTGGAGGGCGTGAAGCCGTGATTTTCAATCACCAGCTTGACCGGTTCGTCGTTGGGTACAGGCACAGAAGCGGCAAAAACCGACGCGCTGAACAGCAAGGACGAGGTGACAGCGAGCTTTACGAGAACAGACATACAGCACCACCTGAATGCAAATCATTCGCGGCGATAGTAGGCCTGTGATTGCTCATGACAAGATATTTCAGCCATGCTGAATCGATTGTTCAGGAGGCGTTCAGCTAGAGAGGGCTCAAGGGTAGCGGTGCTTTATCCGCCATTTATCGGCGTGTATACGGTGTTTTTAGGGGATTTGGGCGCGCAATTGCGCGAATACCGGTCAGGTATCTGGAGGAATTGCCGTTTTCATAGGGGGGAAAACGCATTCACCCCACCGCCGAAAATTTCCCCGGCTTCTCGTTGATCCAAGGCCAGTTCTTGCGGACGGTGGCGACGAAGTCTGGTTCGATGATTGAAGTATTTTTTAAACAATACGGGAACTTTTCCGTATTACTATTTGATAAGTCGCGCGTAGCGGTGGCGGCTGTCATTGTAAGTAAAAAGGGCTAATGCTTTAGTGGTACATGAAAAAGTATTAATAGGTGGCTATAAGCCATAATCAGTTTTTGACTGCTTTGTACTCTATTAAACGGTCGAAACAGAATTTTACAAATAGCCCGATTTTAATAAAAACTTGCTGTTTTGTTAATCGGTTGCTGCTGGGGTTGGGTTGCTGTGTGCAGGCGATTATCATCCGGTTATCATGTCCTCCTACCTTGTTTTACGCTTATGTTCAGCGAGTGTGAAAGATAAGTACCCACGTTTAATGGGTGTTTAGAGTGCGAGTAATTTTCTCTTTGATGTCACCTGTTACCTCGCTAGTATCGTTTTTACGAGCGTTGTCTCTGTTGCCCAGTTTCGAAATAGCTGACCCAGGCGACTTTCATTTCAAGTTGCGCAGGTGTGGATATGTTTAACGAATGGATGCGCATGCTACCTGATGTGGCGCTGGTGGCAGAAAAGGCCTTTGGCAATCAAGGCGCCGGGACCTGCACTGTCTCGCGGTCCACCTTGCCAGCGATGCATCTGCCATTGCGGGAAGAGTCAGGCGTAGGTTGATGCGTCTATCGGCTGGTTAGCCTTCCCGTAACACCAGGATCATTACCAACTATCGGCGGTTTATTGAACCGTTGTGGATGTGTTTGCCCGCGATTCCGTATAGCCACGTTTACGAAGAAAACAGGTGTGAGATGAAGAATATAACGATTGTCGACAAGGCCTCAGGAACGGCTTCGGAACATACTTTCGGCACGACCAGCTTGAAAGGTACGAGTATCGTCAAGCTCCCATTCGGGCCTGAAAGTGTTCAGTCTTTCCAGCAGTCCGGCCAGAATCTGGTGGTCACGCTCAAGTCAGGAGAGACCGTCACGATCCAGAACTTCTTTGTTGTGGGCAGTGATGGTGCAGCTAACCAGCTTGTTCTTGAAAACGCCGATGGGACTTTGTGGTTAGGCAAATATTCTTCACCTTATTCGGGCTTTACCTTCGGTGAGATCTCGGCCCTCGATGACCTGACGCTGGCGACAGTTGCTGCGGATAGTTCAGTACCAAGTTGGGTGCTATGGGGCCTTGGGCTTTTGGCAGTAGGCGGCGTGGGTGCTGCGATAAATAGCAGCGGCGGTGGCGGTGGAGGAGGGGGCAGCGCAGACGGTGGGAGCGTAACGCCACCGTCAGCAGCGAACGGCCTTTCGGTCAATGCTGCGGGGACGGTGGTCAGTGGCAGAGGCCAGCCCGGTACTACAGTCACCATCAAGGACGCTGCTGGCAATATCCTGGGTTCCGGTAAAGTCGGGGCCGATGGCAATTTCCAGGTCAACCTGGACAGCCCGCAAACCAACGGCGAAGCCCTTGAAGTAACGCTTACCGATCCATTGGGCAACACCTCGCCGGCTACCCCGATTACCGCTGAGGATAAAACGGCGCCAGCTTCTCCCTCGGGGCTGGTCGTGAGTAGCGACGGCTCGACGGTCAGTGGCAAGGGCGAACCTGGTTCTACTGTCACCATCAAGGACGCCAACGGTAACGTCATCGGCTCAGGCACCGTCGGTGCCGACGGCAACTTCCAGATCGGGCTGACGACCCCGGTCACCAATGGCGAAGCATTACAGGTCACGCTGACCGACAAGGCTGGCAACGAGTCATCCGCCGGTACCGTGACTACCGGTGATACGACTACTGAGCCAGGTACCCCGCCAGTTACCAGCCCGGCTGCCCCGACCAACATCGCCGTCAGTGCCGATGGCACCACCGTCACTGGCAAAGGTGCAGCAGGAAGCGTCGTTACCATCAAGGATGCCAATGGCAAAGTGATTGGCTCTGGCACCGTCGGTGCGGATGGCAACTTCCAGATTGTCCTGGGTACTCCGCTTGCCAAAGGCGACACGCTGCAGGTAACCCAGACAGACTCGGCTGGCAATGAGTCCACGGGCGGCAACGTTATCGTAGGTGGCGTCACCGACCCCGGAACCCCGCCCATCGTTGCGCCCAGCTTACCGACTGAACTGAGCGTCAGCAGCGACGGGACCACCGTCAACGGCAGAGGCCAGCCGGGTACTGCGGTGACGATCAAGGACGCCAACGGTGACCTGGTTGGGACTGGCACCGTAGGTGCAGATGGTAACTTCCAGATCGTGCTGAGCAAGCCGGGTCTCGCCGGGGAACTGTTGGAAGTGACCCTTCAGGATGGCGCTGGCAATCAATCCTCACCGGGTGTCGTTATCGTGGGTGGGGTCACTCTTCCGGGGGCTCCGACGGATCTGTCCCTGAGCGCCGACGGCCTTACGTTAAGTGGTAAAGGTCAGGCAGGGCATGCCATCACCATAAAAAACGATAAAGGCGACATTGTTGGCACCGGTACAGTGGCTGCTGACGGTACGTTTGATATCACGCTGTCGTCTGCCCATATCAACGGTCAAACCCTGTTTGTGAGGCTCACAAACCTCGCGGGCAATGAATCACTTCCTGGTTCGGTAGTAGCCGGCGGCGCACCGCTGCCAGATGCCCCTACCGGGTTGGTAGTCAGCGCCGATGGCACCACCGTCAGCGGTAAGGGCGCCCCCGGTTCAACGATTACCATCAAGGACGCCAACGGCAACCCGATCGGCACAGGCACTGTAGGCGCCGACGGTAACTTCCAGGTCGTACTGGACACCCCAAGCACCAATGGTGCAACCCTTCAGGTCATCCTGACCGACAGCGCGGGTAATGAATCGCTTCCCGGCACTGTGGTCGTTGGCGGCCCTGTGACCTTGCCCGACGCTCCAACCGGGCTTACGGTCAGCGCCGACGGCACCACCGTCAGCGGTAAGGGCGCCCCCGGTTCAACGATTACCATCAAGGACGCCAACGGCAACCCGATCGGGAGTGGAACAGTCGGCGCCGACGGTAACTTCCAGATCGTGCTGGGTACGCCGAGTACCACTGGCGCAACCTTGCAGGTCATCCTGACCGATAGCGCGGGTAATGAATCCTTGCCAGGTACAGTCGTTGTTGGCGGTCCTGTTACCTTGCCAGATGCCCCTACCGGGTTGGTAGTCAGTGCCGACGGCACGACCGTCAGCGGTAAGGGCGCCCCCGGTTCAACGATTACCATCAAGGACGCCAACGGCAACCCGATCGGCACCGGCACTGTCGGCGCTGATGGCAACTTCCAGGTCGTGCTGGTTACCCCAAGCACCAACGGCGCAACCCTGCAGGTTGTCCTGAAAGACAGCGCGGGCAACGAATCGCTTCCCGGCACTGTGGTCGTTGGCGGCCCTGTTACCTTGCCAGATGCCCCCACCGGGCTGGCAGTTAGCGCCGATGGCACGACCGTCAGTGGTAAGGGCGCCCCCGGTTCAACGATTACTATCAAGGATGGCACTGGCGATGTGATTGGCACCGGCACTGTCGGCGCCGACGGTAACTTCCAGGTCGTACTGGTTACCCCGAGTACCACCGGCGCAACCCTGCAGGTTGTCCAGAAGGACAGCGCGGGCAATGAATCGCTTCCAGGCACGGTGGTGGTTGGTGGTCCTGTTACCTTGCCAGATGCCCCCACTGGCTTGGCCGTCAGCGCGGATGGCACCACTGTTAGCGGCAAAGGTTTGCCCGGTTCGACGATTACCATCAAGGATGGCACTGGCGATGTGATTGGCACCGGCACTGTCGGCGCTGATGGCAACTTCCAGGTCGTACTGGACACCCCAAGCACCACCGGCGCAACCCTGCAGGTTGTCCAGAAGGACAGCGCGGGCAATGAATCGCTTCCCGGCACTGTCGTTGTTGGTGGCCCCGTTACCTTGCCCGACGCTCCAACCGGGCTTACGGTCAGCGCCGACGGCACGACCGTCAGCGGTAAGGGCGCATCTGGTTCCACGATTACGATCAAGGACGCCGATGGCGATGTGATCGGTTCCGGCACTGTGGCCGCCGACGGTAACTTCCAGGTCGTACTGGACACCCCAAGCACCAATGGTGCAACCCTTCAGGTCATCCTGACCGACAGCGCGGGTAATGAATCCTTGCCAGGTACAGTCGTTGTCGGCGCTCCTGTGACCTTGCCAGATGCCCCTACCGGGTTGGTAGTCAGCGCCGATGGCACGACCGTCAGTGGTAAGGGCGCCCCCGGTTCGACGATTACCATCAAGGACGCCAATGGCAACCCGATCGGCACCGGCACTGTCGGCGCCGACGGTAACTTCCAGGTCGTGCTGGTTACTCCAAGCACTAACGGCGCAACCCTGCAGGTTGTCCTGAAGGACAGCGCGGGTAACGAATCGCTTCCAGGCACTGTGGTCGTCGGCGGTCCTGTTACCTTGCCCGACGCTCCAACGGGTCTGACCGTCAGCGCCGATGGCACAACTCTCAGCGGCAAGGGCCTGCCCGGCGCGGCGGTGACGGTCAGGGATGTCAACGGTGATATTGTCGGCGTTGGCACCGTAGGCAACGACGGTAACTTCCAGATTGTTCTGATCAAGCCGGGTCTGGATGGCGAGGTGTTGGAGGTTACCCTTCAAGATGATGCTGGCAATCAATCGCTGCCGGGTGTTGTCATCGTGGGTGGGGCCACTGTTCCCGGGGCTCCGACGGATCTGTCTCTGAGCGCTGACGGCCTTACGTTAAGTGGCAAGGGTCAGGCAGGACACACCATCACCATAAAAAATGACAAGGGTGATGTTGTCGGCAGCGGTACGGTGGCTGCTGACGGTACCTTTGATATCCCGCTGACGTCTGCTCATATCAAGGGTGAAACCCTGTTTGTGAGGCTCACGGACCTGGCGGGTAATGAATCGCTTCCTGGCTCTGTAGTAGCAGGCGGCACACCTGGGCTGAATGCGCCTACCGATGTGACGGTCAGTGCCGATGGCATCACCGTCAGCGGCAAGGGCGAGCCGGGTGCTGCGGTCACTGTCAAGGATGCCGGTGGCCAAGTGATTGGTACCGGCACCGTGGGCGTTGGTGGCAATTTCGAGGTCACCCTCAACACCGCTCAGGTCAACGGTGAAACGCTTGCGGTCACATTGAAAGATGGCGCAGGCAACGAGTCCGGGCCAACCACAGTAACGGCGCCTGACGTTGATGGTAACGGTACTGACCCCGACCTCGAAGCCTTCGACGATCTGGCAACCGCTCTGGTAACCATCAAGCCGGTAGCGTCCAACACGCCGCTGCCCAATGTGCATGTCTTTACCCTGGCGGCTGTTGGCGAAGTCATCGTCATCGGCGAGCCCGTAAAGTCGCAGACATTCAGCGTTGCTGAAGGTATGAGCGGAACCTTGAACCTGGGCTTTGTTCAGGGCAATTTTTTGTCGCTGTTGGGTGGTGGTTTGACTGCGACGCTTGAGGTGAGCGACGGCAAGGGTGGTTGGTTGCCGGTTCAACAAGGCAGTACGGGGGGAGGCCTGCTCGATCTCCTGGGGCTGTTCGGATCAAACTCCAGCGCGAAAGTCGAAGGATTGGCTGCCGGGCAGTACCGCTTCACCCTCAAGCTGGACCCGAACCTGCTAACCCTTGGTGCCGCCGCCACAGCAGTGCTGAGCGTCACCAATAACAGCCTCACCGATTTCGAAGGTGTGGCAGGGCCGGAAATCAGCGGCAACGTCATTACGGATCCGGGCTTCGGCGGCAAGCCAGACTCCCAGGGTTCTGGTGGTGTGGCGACGATTCAGGTCGAAGTCAACGGCCAGTTGGTAGATGCCGCTGCCGTTGGAACGCCCGGTACCGTGCTGCAGGGCCAATACGGTCAACTGACCATCTTTGCCAACGGCGATTACAAGTACACGCCGAACGGCGATATCGCCAGCATCGGCAAGGTGGATGCCTTCGAGTATCACCTGGTGACTGCGGCGGGTGGCTCAGCCTCGGCGACCTTGTATGTGCGCATCGACAGCCCGAATAGCGACGTGACGTGGAGCACTACCAATCCTTCGGCCCCGGGTGTGATCGATACGGTGGCTAACGATGACGTGGGGTCGGCCCGGATCGACATCGACAATGTGGTCGGGCCTGCGAAAGTGCTGGATGCGCTTACCTACACGCTGCCAGTGTTGGCGGGAGTAGGGTCGGGTACAGGAGCAACCATTACCGTTGCTGCCGATACCAAGGCGGATCTGGCGATCAACGTCAGTGCCACTGGCCTGGCCGTGATCCCGAACACAACGGTTAACCTGCAGAAGCTGGTGGACAGCGGATGGGTGACGCAGCAGACCGTCGAGACGCAGGGTCACCATATCTTCACTGGGCTGGACGCCGGTTCGTATCGAGTGACGGCCTCGACGACTTCGGTCCTGTCGCTGTCCACGATGAGGATCGCACAAACCCTGACGCCTACTTACCTGACTCAGTTCGTGGTGGGGCAGATGACCAGCGCCAAAGGCAATGTGTTGGCCGAAGGCCTGTCCGGTGCGGATTCACTGGGCTCGCCACTGACCGCCTTGAGCGTGTCGGTCAGTCCTGGCAACTACGTGACACCGGGTCAGATAGGCACGATTGTCAAAGGTGAGTACGGGACATTGACCCTGTTTGCCAACGGCGACTACACCTACAAACCAGACGCGGGGTTGAAGCTGGCCGATATTGGCAAGGTGGATTCCTTCACCTACAAACTCACCCACCCGACGGGTAAGGAGGATACGGCCACCTTGTACATCCGCATCGACACCCCGGACCGTGACCTGGTCTGGGATGACGCGAATCCAGGTGCGCCAGCCACCGAAGGTAACCCTTTTGCTGCAAGCGAAGTGGCCGCTCTGGCGGCGGTTACTGACGAAAGTGGCGATGCCGAGGGCGATTCGGGAAGCGACGATGGTGAGGCTGTTGCCCTCGCCGACACCGAGTTCAGCCTGGTGGACGGGGTTGCCGGTCTCGACACATTGCAGTGGGAGGGTGGTGATGCGGCCATCAATCTGACGGATCTGATTGGCAAGGTCAGCGGCATTCAGAGCATTGATCTGAACAGCTTCAGCAGCGTCGACCTGACGTTGAGCCTTGAGGATCTGGTGTCGGTTATCGGGCCTGACGCGGATAGATTGTTTATCCAGGGTGACGGTCAGGACAGTGTGCATCTGACAGGAGACTGGGCGTCTGTCGCGACGCAAGTCGCGAACGGTCTTGAGTATGTGATCTACACGGCTCAGGAAGACGAAACCCATCAACTCTGGGTACAGAGCGGCGTCAGCGTGGTTTGACCGTGCGCTCGATACCGGGCCACAAGGCCCGGTGTCACTGGGTCTAGGCTAGAGCAATGACGGGTCGTTACCTGTTTGAAGTGGTGTTGGTTTCAAGTAACGACCTGCTGTTGTGCCCATATCGCGTCAGCGTTTCGCTTTAGTGAGCCTTGGATGGCGTCAGCTGATAATTAGGGAGCTTTAAGTGGGGCATGAACGTCTGGCTGGAAAGTTGTCTGTTGTCGTTGTATTTGCAGTTGCAGTGATGCCGCTCTGGATTGAGCGGGTCATGGCCAAACCGTTTTTCGACGCTGCTCAAAGCGTCAGTACCTTAAGCCCAAGTGACTTGGGCGCGAATTTACCGGGTGGTGCAACGGGCGTCAGTGCGCCGGTGCCGCCACACAATGTCATACCGAACAACCTCGATCTGATGCGGGCAATTCAACTCGCCGTGGGCTGGCACCCGTCAATCTCGGAGGCAATCGGTCTGCTCTATGAGCAAAACGAGAACGTGAAAATTGCCCGCTCCGGTTATTACCCGCAAATCAGCGGGGGGATCAGTTCCGGCTACGACAGCGGCCTGAGGGGCAACGGCCAGAGTCGCGCGTTTACGTTATCGATGTCACAAATGCTGTATGACTTCGGCAAGGTTTCAAGCTCCGTGGACACTGCGCTGGCGCGTGTCAGTGGTCGTCAGGCGGCGATCCTGCTGTCGATTGATCAGGTGGTGCGTGACACATCCTTTGCCATGATCGAACTGCAGCGCTCACAGATGCTGGTCGATCTTGCCCGCGATCAGATCAATGGCATTTCGGCCATTGCCGAGTTGGCCCAGAAGCGCAGCGACATGGGCGCCAGTACCCGCTCGGACCTGATTCAGGCGCGGTCCCGGGTCGAGGCGGCAGTCGCTACCCGGCTGCAGTTTTCGGCGCAATTCAATCGCTGGCGCAGTACGTTGAGCAGCCTGCTGGGCGCACAAACGCCGGTGAGTGTGTCCTCAGGGTTTCCTGCCACCCTTGAGCAGTCCTGTCAGGGCGTCCTGCCGGATGAGGCGGTCACCCCAGCCCTGTTGATCGCCCAGGCGCAAAAAGTCGAGGCCCAGGCGCTGATGGCCCAGGCACGGGCCGAAGGGTTGCCGACCTTGTCGCTGGACCCTTCGTTGACCCAATACCTGGACAGCAATGAAGACAACAACATTCCTGGCGGCCGGGACAGAACTCGCTATGGCGTGTTCCTCAATCTGAAAATGCCGCTTTATCAGGGCGGTGCAATCACGGCGCGCAACTCGGCTGCGCAACAGGCGCTACGCGCTGCCGACGCCGCCAACGACGCGGCCCGGCTCGCCGTGCGCCAGGGGCTGCTGGAGGCACGGGATCAAATCTCGAGCCTGACGCAGCGTCTGTCTACCCTGGATTTCCGGGAGCGCAGCATCTCCGAAACCCGGGATTTGTATCGCCAGCAATACCTCGAACTCGGGACCCGGCCCCTGCTCGATTTGTTGAACGCCGAGCAGGAAATTCATCAGGCACGCATGGATCGGGAAAACACGGCTTCTGATTTACGTCGCCTGAAAATCGATTGCCTCTACAACACGGGCGCGTTGCGTACCGCGTTTCAGATAGACAACAGCACGATCCAGGGAATGGAGATTCGGCCATGAATGATGCCGTGATGCTCAAGGACGAAATAAAAGCGGATGCTCAACCGGTGGAGCCTGCATCGACCGGGCCCGTAGAGCTGAATTATGAAACCTGGCTTGAGGCCGTTCTCTCGGTCGCCCGGCATTATCGTCTGGAGTGTTCAGCGCAGACGGTGCGCCTCGCTGCGCAGTGGACCGATGGGAACGCCGTAGAAGACGTATTGCGGCAGATGGCCCGGCAGGCCGGGCTGAACCTCAAGATCGTCGATTTCACCCCGTCGATCCTGATGCAACGGCAGTTGCCTTTGGTGGTGCAGTTCAGCGACGGCCAGGTGGGCGTGCTCGAAACCCTGAGCGAGGATGAACAGGTCGCCATCGTGTACAGCGGCGACGCAGGCCTGCAAAGCCGCATCAGCCAGACGGAACTGATCGAACAGGCGCATAAGGCTGTCATTCTTCGTCCGATGCGGGCGGTTCGCGACGCCCGGGTCGATGACTACATAAAGCCCTACGAAAAGAACTGGTTCAAAAGCATCGTCCTGCGGGACATGAGGCCGTACGGCTACGTCATGCTGGCGTCTCTGGTGGCGAACGTCCTGGGGCTGGCCGGGGTGCTGTTCTCCATGCAGGTGTACGACCGGGTCATTCCGGCCGAATCGATCCCGACCCTTTACGTGTTGTTTGCGGGCGTAACGGTGGCGCTGCTGTTCGACTTCATCATGCGCATCATGCGGGTGCGGATTACCGACCTGCTGGGCAAGCGCGCGGACATGCGGGTGTCCGATCTGGTGTTCGGCCATGCGATTCGTCTGCGCAACAGCGCCCGGCCCAAGTCCACGGGCTCGTTCATCTCCCAGCTCAAAGAGCTTGAGCAACTGCGAGAACTGATCACCTCCAGCACCGCGACAGCCTTGGCTGACCTGCCGTTCTTCCTGCTGTTCCTGGTCATTTACTGGCTGATCGCCGGCCCGTTGGTGGCGGTGCCCATGGCGGCGGTGTTGTTTTTGGTGATACCGGGTCTGTTGTCCCAGAAAAAGCTGGCAAAGCTGGCGAGCGAGTCGATGCGTGAAAGCTCATTGCGCAGCGCCATGCTGGTGGAAACCGTCCAGGGGCTGGACGATATCAAGGCCCTGCAGGCCGAACAGCGCTTCGAGCAGCAGTGGAATCACTACAACGCGACCTGCGCCGATGCCAGCCTGCGCCTGCGGATGCTCACCAGCAAACTCTTGGCCTGGAGCAACACCGTGCAGGGTTCGGTGTTCGCGGTGGTGGTGGTCGTGGGTGCGCCGATGGTCATGACCAGTGATATCACGACCGGTACGCTGGTGGCCGCATCCATTCTCGCGTCCCGCATGATGGCCCCCGTGGCGCAGATCACCCAGGTATTGACCCGCTGGCAACAGGCCAAGGTTGCCCTGCAAAGCCTGAACCGGATCATGGAGCTGCCGGTGGACCATGCCGAAGGCAGCAAGCGTGTGCATCTGCCCGTGGTGCGCGGCCATTACGAACTCACGCAGGCTGCTTTCCAGTATGGAGAGGACGACCCAACGCCCGCCCTGATGGTGGCGGATCTGAAGATTCAGCCGGGTGAGCGTATCGCGGTTCTGGGCCGTAATGGCGCAGGCAAGTCAACGTTGCTCCAGGCGTTGGCCGGCATGCTGGACCTGCACGCCGGTACCATTAGCCTGGACGGGGTTTCGCTGCCGCACATCGACCCGGCGGACGTGCGTCGTGATGTCGGGCTGCTGACCCAGAACTCGCGGTTGTTCCACGGCACCTTGCGCGACAACCTGATCATGGGCGCGCCCCATGCGTCTGATCAGGAAGTTCTCGATGCCTTGGCATTGACCGGGGCTTCGGAGTTCATCGGTAGGTTCGCCAATGGCATGGACCACATGATCCTTGAAGGCGGCCTTGGGCTTTCCGGCGGTCAGCGCCAGTCCCTGCTGCTGTCACGCCTGCTGATTCGCCAGCCGCACATCGTTCTGCTGGACGAACCCACGGCATCGCTGGATGAGGCGAGCGAGCGCAAGTTGATCCAGAACCTCGACAAGTGGGCGGCCCATCGCACCCTGATTATCGCTACCCATCGCATGAGTGTGTTGAGCCTGGTGAACCGTATCATCGTGGTGGACAACGGCCAGATCGTCGTCGATGACAGCAAGGAAAACGCCATCACCCGGCTCTCGAAACCCAGGCACGAATCGCAGTGAACGAGCGGGCTGTACTTCTTTTAGGGATCACTTCACATGGACAACAGCAACGAGTCGTCGCCAGCACCTGAACACTTGCCCCGCAAGCGCAAGAAGATTGCTCAGTTGGGTATCGAAGACCAGAGCACCCACTCCTATGTATGGACTCACCTCCACTGTCTACCCGCTTTTTGAACACTGCTACCCGGTTGCATCTATGTATCAGGCCTATTCGAGGAAGCCGCCTTCGGCTTCTGGCCAA